>Ga0255341_1001196_pt1 | contig 38221 bp, 36 predicted proteins | sample wastewater_treat_8_FD_192418 | JGI IMG/M metagenome (GOLD analysis project Ga0255341, IMG submission 192418) | Wastewater microbial communities from Lulu Island WWTP, Vancouver, Canada - plant12 | ecosystem: Engineered > WWTP > Wastewater > Unclassified | place: Canada: Vancouver, British... | reverse complement strand
TTACCGCTTTTTGTGCCATAAAAGTACAAAATCCGGCAATTATTTCCAAGAAACAGTTATATTATATTATTGACACTCAATTGTTTATAACTGTTTTAAGGGGCGACTATTTAAGCAAAACCTCATTAATTGCTTGTACCAATGTTGGTTTGGGCAGCGCCCCCATTGCCATTTGTGGCTGGTCGTTAAGCGGGCAAAACAGAATACTTGGAATACTTTGAATTCCGAATGCGGCAGCTAATTCCTGTTGTTCTTCGGTATTAACTTTATAAATGTTTATTTTTCCTTCGTATTCTTTAGAAAGTTCATCTAAAACAGGAGCAATCATTTTGCAAGGGCCGCACCAATCTGCATAAAAATCAATAATGCATGGTAATTTTCCTTCAAATTTCCATTCTTTATTTTCTTCGTAATTAAATACTTTTTGCTTAAAAGTTTCTTTTGTAAGATGTTCCATATCGTTGTGATTATTCTTCATTAAAAATTACTTTCTTTATTAAATTGTCATACTCGTTTTTAGGCATTGAACCTGTAGTCATAACGGGCTTATTGGTTGTAGGGCATAACAATATGCTTGGAATGCTTTGAATATTAAAAGCGTTAGCTACCTCTTGCTCCATATCGATATTTATTTTAAAGAATTGTATCTTGCCTTTATAATCAGCAGCAAGTTCTTCCATTATAGGCGCAATCATTTTACAAGGTTTACACCAATCGGCATAAAAATCAATTACACAAGGAGTTTTGCTTTTAAAATTCCATTCTTTCTCAGTTCTAAAATCAAATACGTAATCAACAAAGTTTTGTGTATTGAGATAAACAACTTTTCCATTGCCATTTGTTGAAAAAGCCGGAGTATTTTCTTTTACTTCAGCATTATTATCATTAGAGCTTGCGCTTACGTTTTTATCATCTTTGCTTCCGGAACAGGCTGCAAGCAACAAGATAACAAATGAAATAACAGACAATTTAAATAGTTTCATATTGTTTTTTAGATTTTATGCAAAGTTACCAACGATTAATTTTTGTTTTAATTTTGAATGATGATATAAATCACTTAAGACATGTGTAATCTTAAGTTGTTTTTATTATCTGGGCTCCATTTGAAGATTGTACATCGTGAAAGACAATATATCTGCTGCTTCTTCAATTTGCTTTGCCGTAGGCTTTCCGGCTCCATGGCCTGCCATAGTTTCAATTCGAATTAATACAGGATTATCGCCTTTGTGTTTATATTGAAGCTCTGAAATAAACTTGTATGAATGAGCCGGTACAACCCTGTCGTCGTGATCGGCAGTTGTTACCAAAGTTGCCGGATATTCTACACCTTCCCTGATATTGTGCAAGGGACTATATTCATATAAGTATTTAAAATCATCTTCATTATCGCTTGAGCCATAATCGCCTGTCCATGCCCATCCAATGGTAAATTTTTGAAAACGAAGCATATCCATAACTCCAACAGCGGGCAGGGCTACCTTAAATAAATCCGGACGCTGGGTCATACAAGCACCTACAAGCAGTCCACCGTTAGATCCGCCCTGAATGGCTATCTTTGAAGGATTTGTGTACTTGTTTGCAATGAGATATTCTGCAGCTGCAATAAAATCATTAAATACATTTTGTTTGCGATGTTTGGTACCTGCTTCATGCCATTTTTTACCGTACTCTCCACCGCCACGTAAATTTACTACGGCATAAATTCCCCCTGCATCTAAAAATGGCACCGCTGTAAGTCTGAATCCGGGCGTAAGGCTTATATTGAAACCGCCATAACCGTATAATAACACCGGCCTTTCGCCATCTATTTTTAAATCTTTTCTGTATGTAAGAAACATTGGGACTTTTGTTCCGTCTTTGCTTGTAAAAAATATTTGGGTTGTGCCATAGCTTTCAGGCTTAATGTCAATATTGGGTTGCCAGTAAATTTCATTTGAGCCTGTGTTTAAATCGCATCTGTATATGCAGGACGGAGTAGTAAAACTTGTATAAGAATAAAAAAACACCGGTTCATCCCGATTTCCTGATATTCCGCCAACGGAACCTATACCCGGAAGTTTTATGCGGGAAATTTCTTTTCCTTTTAAATTAAAAACATATAGCTTGTTTGACGCATCTTCAAGATATTTTACTATCAGACTATTATTATTAATGTAAGAAACAGATTGCAGTACGTGTTCGGATTCAGGGATAACTTCTTTTAAATTATTAATATTTGGCTTCTTAATATTTATTGAAATTAAGCGATAATTCGGAGCTTTATAATTTGTAAGAATATAGATTTGATTTTTTATTATGCCAACAAAATTATAGTCGTATTCAAATCCGGGGGCAATGTTTGTCCATTTTTCCTTTTTAATGCCTGCCAACCTTACCCATAAAGCATTGCCACTTGTGCTTTCACTCTCACTCAAAAACATATATTTTTCATCTTCATCTAAAAACACGCCGTAGTTTCGCAAGGGATAATTGCTGTTTTCGTAAATTAATATGTCGTCGGACTGAGAAGTTCCCAGTTTATGATAATATACTTTGTGATATTCATTTTTTGTTGACAATGCTTTTTCTTCGTTCTTTACATTATAAGCCGAATAGAAAAAACCATCCTTATACCAAGCAATACCTGAGAATTTTGTCCATCGGACAATATCGGGTAATATTTTTCCCGTACTTATTTCCAGTACCTGTATGTCATTCCAGTCGCTTCCGCCTTTTGATGTTGAAAATGCAAGATATTTATTATCTTTAGATACGGAATAATCACTTAAAGCTGTTGTTCCGTCATCCGACAATTTATTGGGGTCGAGCAGCATGCGCTGTTCGCCGTCAAAGCCTTTGCTTACATATAATATACTTTGGTTTTGCAATCCTGTGTTGCGGAAACAAAATACCCATTCGCCTTTTTTAAACGGAATTCCGGACTTTTCATAATTCCATAATTTTTCCAACCTTTCTCTTATCTGATCGCGAAAAGGAATTCTGTTTAAATACTGATTTGTTATGGAGTTTTGTTGTTCCACCCAATGTTTTGTGTTATCGGAATTTTCATCTTCCAGCCAACGATACGGGTCGGGCACTTTGTAAGAAAAGTATAAATCAACATCATCTCCTCTAAATGTTGTAGGATACTCAATTTCTTGCGAAAACAGAAAATTTGAAAAAAGAAAAAAACTCATAAAAAAAACTGTAAATTTCATATCTGTGGTTTCATTACTTTTGCATTCAAAGATAGTTAAAAATAAAACCCATGAGCAATAAATTGAAATCTGTTTTAATAAAACGCCGCCAGCAAATAATAGAAAGATTTGATTCCAAAGAGGCTAAAGAGATAGTTTTTGTTGTTGAAGAACAAGAATTTGACGAACAAGGACGCCTTGTTTGCTTAAAAAAATATTCACAGCCTGATGAACTTGAGGAAAAAACCATTAAGTATTACGGTGGAAATATTGTTACAACAGAATATTATATTGACGAGAATGATTTAAGTGAAAAATATGTTACAGAAACCGATGGCAATGGAAAAATAATTAAAGAAACAATGTATTATGCCGATGGTACCGAATCCGTAAGTGAATTTGAATATGTAAACGATAAGCCATCAAAAAAAATCACTGTTGATATTGATGATGACGAAAATGAAGTTAGCGGCATACATTCATGGATTTATGATGATTTTGGCAATTTAATAAGAGAAGAAGAAAACGAATATGATGAAATAACTTTTTATCGAGAAATGAAATATGACGATAAAAACAGAATGACAGAAGAAACTACTTTTCATATTGCCGATGGCAGACCATCTCATGAAAACATGGAGTGGGACAATGATAAATTGTCCAAATTGATAAAAACCGATATTTACGGCAACAAATCGGCAAGCCTGTATAAATACAATGCTAATGGAGAAATTGAGTCAATACAGTATCTTTCAAAAGAACACAATTCTACAACTAATTTTGAATATGACTCAAACAACAATCCGATTCACGAAAAAGAAGTTGACGACAATCAAGATGTATTATACGAGGTTTTCAGGGAGTATGACATGGGAACAAAAAAATTAAGAAAAACCGAAACATTCATAAATAGGCAAGGGATGGGCGCGAATGTTCATTACACTTTGGAATACGAATACACTTACTATTGATAAATGCCTTTAATAAAGACTGCTTAAAAAGTAAATATCCTATAAAATATATCACATTCCTTTTTTTGAGTTTGATATTTGTACTCCGATAAGTCTATCAAATAACTCTCCCGGTTCACGATAATACACATATATAGTGTAGTCGTTATCGGCTTCGGAATGACGGCCTTCAATATATGCGGCATCAGCCGACGTTTCACCGTCTTTCAGATATACATATTGATAATTATAATAACCTTGTTTAAGAAGTAATGAATCGGCATAGCCTTGTTTGTTGTAATCATATTTTAATTTATACAAAGGGTTATAGCCCCATTGCGTTATAGCTCCCTGAAGATAAACTGAACCTTCGGTAAGAGGCGCATCGTACTTCAATAAAAAATGAACCCAAACATATTCCGATTCGGTTTCACTGTTTTTCCCATCATCGTTTTTTATAAGAAACCGACCATTTATATCGTCATCAGAAATATATCTGTCGAAAGGGCGGCGATAGTCTGTTTTTAAATAAATATGAAACATGCCGTCTGTTTTTGCAATTTTTTGAATTCTGTCGGTATTATAGGTAAGACTCTTAATATCAAAATGCCTGAATTCATTATTCGCATCGAAAATATTGCCGTTTTCGAAATCGTAAATAAGTTCGTTGCCCTTAACCAATTTAGGTTTCAGATTCGTAATTTGATTATCAGTTCTTCCGTTTTGCTGAAGAACTATTGTTAAAGTTCTGTAAGGGTCTGTAATTTCAATTTTATTTGCATTAATCGTAAAATCAATTTCATGCTGGTAATTTCTCAGCTCAATATTTGTGGCCATTTTTACATTTGACTTAATCTCCACATTGTTTTCGGCAACAAAAAATCTTTTGGTGATAATAGTCTTCTTTTCATCTCCGTTATAATAGTAAACATGGAGCAGATAATTACCACTCTTTTTCGGTTTCATGTTTTCGGAAGGAAAATCTACCGCATAATGGATATAACTGACCAATGTATTCATAGAGGATTGATACGATGTAATCGGATCTTCATTAAAACCTTCTAAATAATCCATTGTTGGAACATCCAGCGGGTTCCACATGGCGTCGCAGTATATGAAAGAGAAATAGTAATCCTTTTTATTTGAATTTAATTCATCAAAATAAAGGGTTAGCTTATTTTGTTTTTCTGTCCAAATTATTGGCGGCCCAAACACCCAGTCTGCAGAAAACAATTGTACTGATTTAATAATGTCTGAATATATTTCGTCAGTAAATTTTAATCTTTGCGGCTTGTAATAGTCATCACTTTCGTTATTAATATTTTTTGTATCGGTAAACAGGTTGTCGTCATTGTTATTAACAGGTTCTTTAGTTATATTTGAAGTGTGGCAGGATAAAACTCCAATACACACCATGATATATATCAGTATCTTTTTCATTCTGTTTTTTTAATTGCGCAAATATAGCAAATAAAGGCAAAGCAGAGCAAAAAGGCTTGTAGCTTAGACTAATTCAAAAAATTTTGATGAATGTAATTACTATTGATAAATTTATAAATTTGCTAAAATTATAGACCTATATGCAAAAGGTTATTAAAATCCGTAAAGGGCTTGATATTAAGCTTAAAGGGGACGTTAATGCTGAGGACATTAGGAATTATCATCCCGATTTATATGCAGTAGAGCCTGAATGTTTTCGTTTAATGAATCCGCGTTTATTAGTTAAAGAAGGTGACGTTGTTGAATGTGGAACTCCTGTAATACAGAATAAATTGGATGAGAGAATCTTTTTGACTTCTCCGGTTTCAGGAATGGTTAAACGAATAGTCAGGGGCGAAAAACGTAAACTATTGTCTATTGAAATAGAATCTGATAAAAAGGAAAATAAAATTTCTTTTGGTTCAGCAAATCCTTTGTCGATAGACAGGACGGAAATCAAAGACAAACTTTTAAAGTCAGGTTTGTGGCCAATGATACGGCAACGTCCTTATGCAATTATAGCTAATCCTGATGATGAGCCACGTGATATTTTTATTTCAGGTTTTGATTCTTCGCCGTTATGGGCTTCGGATTATTTGTTTATACAAAAAAACGCCAATGCTTTTCAGACCGGTATTGATGTGTTGAAAAAACTCACAGGTGGCAGCATATATTTGGGCTTACACGACAAAATAAGCAACAAAGAAGTTTATTCGGGATTTAAGAATATTGAAACAAATATTTTCAGCGGTCCGCATCCAAGTGGAAATGTGGGTGTACAGATCCACAAAATTTCACCAATCAATAAAGGCGATGTAGTTTGGTATTTATATCCGCAGGATGTTATTGCCATAGGCACATTGTTTTTAACGGGATATCGTGAGATAAAACGATTTGTTTCTGTAGTGGGAAGCGAGTTAAAAAACACACATTTTGTCGAAATGCCTGCAGAATCTTCGGTAGAATGGCTGTTGAACGGAAATTTAAAGGATGACAACGTTCGCGTTATAAGCGGAAATGTCTTTACTGGATTTAACATCGGCAAGCAAGGATTCCTGAGCTATTACGACACTATGATTACTGTAATTCCGGAAGGTGATTACTATGACTTTTTCGGCTGGGCTGCACCAGGATTCAACAAGCATAGCGCTTCAAGAACATTTACGGCATTTCTTACGCCAAAAAGAAAGTTCAGATTAGACACCAATTATCATGGAGGCGAACGAGCATTTGTTTTGAGTGATCAATACGACAAAGTTTTCCCATTTGATATTTTGCCTGTTTATTTACTTAAAGCCATATTAGCGGGTGATATAGAAAAGATGGAGAAATTAGGTATTTATGAAGTTGCAGAAGAAGATTTTGCTCTTTGTGAATATGTTTGCACTTCTAAAATTGAATCCCAGCAAATAATTCGCAATGGCATTGATTTAATGATTAAAGAAATGAGTTAATAACATATATTGTATGAAAAAAGGACTCAGAAAATTTTTAGATAAAATCAAACCATCTGTTCAAAAAGGGAAGAAGTTTCATTTTCTTCATTCCACCTTTGATGCGTTTGAAACATTTATGTTTGTTCCGAACAAGGTAACAAATAAAGGTTCGCATATTCGTGATGCTATTGATTTAAAGCGCACAATGTCAATAGTTATCGTTGCGTTAATGCCTGCATTGCTTTTTGGAATGTTTAATGTTGGTGTGCAACATTACCTTTTAAAGAATGAATATGCGGGAATGAATTGGCAAGAATTAATTTCCGCAGTAGGTATTTGGCCATTGTTTTGGTACGGATTTTTGAAAGTTCTACCTATAATAATAGTATCCTATGTGGTTGGTTTGGGCGTTGAATTCATGTTTGCTCAGATTAAAGGACATGAGGTTAATGAGGGATATCTTGTAACAGGTATGCTGATACCTTTAATAGTGCCGCCAACCATACCATTATGGATGCTTGCAATTGCCGTTATATTTGCGGTTTTGTTCGGCAAGGAAGTTTTTGGTGGCACAGGAATGAACATTATGAATCCGGCTTTACTGGCACGGGCATTTTTGTTTTTTGCATATCCATCACACATGTCGGGCGATGCACCCTGGACTGTTTCGGCTGATGTTGTTAGTGGCGCGACTCCATTAGCACAGGCAGCTGCTTATAATGTCAGCAATATGCCGTCTATGGCAGACATGTTTTTTGGCTTTATGCCGGGTTCAATTGGAGAAACATCTGTTTTGGCTATATTGATTGGAGCATTAATACTTATTTTAACCGGAATTGGAAGTTTAAGAATAATAATAAGCATAGTAGCCGGTGCTGCATTAATGTCTTCCATTTTTAATTTATGGGGAGCTAATCCATATATGGAAATGTCGCCTTTGTGGCATTTTATGGTTGGCGGATTTGCTTTTGGAACTGTTTTTATGGCAACAGATCCCGTTACGGCTGCTCAAACTTCATGGGGAAAGGTAATTTATGGATTGCTTATAGGAATGTTTACAATTTTGCTTCGGGTTTTAAATCCGGCATACCCTGAAGGTATGATGCTGGCCATTCTGATGATGAATGTTTTTGCACCATTGATTGATTATTTTGTTGTAGAAACGAATATTCGCCGTCGTTTAAAAAGAGTTTCACAGAAAAAAATATAGGAGGCCAAATGTTTAGCAATAAATACATATTTATATATTCCACCGTTATGGTTGTGGTAGTTGCTGTTTTGCTTGCTTTGGCAGCAACTCTCCTGCAGCCTTTTCAGGAAAAAAACATCCGCGTTGAGCGAATGAGATATATTCTTACTTCCATTAATGTTGAAAGCACAGCATCTAATGCAGAGGAGTTATATTCAAAATATATTATTGAAGAATTAGTGGTTAATACAAACGGAGAAATTACCGGAAGGTATAAAAATGGCAAATTAGAGCAGGGGAGCCGAAGAGCTTTTGACATTGATTTGAAAAATGAAATGAAAAAGCAAAAAGAAGGAGGCACAATAGAATTACCTATATTTGTTGCTGTTTCGGGCAATGACACTTTGACGATTTTTCCATTACAGGGAAAAGGTTTGTGGGGTGCCATTTGGGGGTACATCAGCCTTAAAAACGATTTTAATACAGTAGCAGGTTCTGTTTTTGACCATAAAGGCGAAACACCCGGCTTGGGTGCTGAAATTGCCGGACAGCCCTTTCAGCAGCAATTTATAGGAAAACAAATTTTTGACGAGAACGGGGAGTTTGTCAGCATTAAGGTTGTTAAAGGTGGTGTAAAAGGCAGCAAAATACCTGAATTGCATGGCGTTGATGCCATTTCGGGTGGTACAATCACCAGCAACGGGACTTCATTAATGATAGAAAGCAGTTTAAAAATGTATATTCCATTTATTAAATCCAGATTGAAAAATGAGTAAAGAAACCACACATAAAGAGCCGATGTTTTCCGCAAAAAACATGCGTTTATTAAAGGCGCCGCTAAGCAAGGATAATCCGGTTACCGTACAAGTTCTGGGAATTTGCTCTGCATTGGCTGTTACGGTAAAACTTAAACCTGCAATAGTTATGGCTCTTGCTGTAACTATTGTAGTAGGATTTTCGAATCTTATTACATCGGCATTACGAAAGACCATCCCACCCAGAATTCGGATAATTGTGCAATTGGTTATTGTTTCATTACTTGTTATTTTAGTTGACCAGATTCTTAAGGCATTTGTTTACGATGTAAGTAAGCAATTATCTGTTTTTGTTGGGTTAATCATCACAAACTGTATTGTTATGGGACGTCTGGAAGCTTTTGCAATGGCTAATAGACCATGGCAATCTTTCATTGACGGGATAGGTAACGGATTGGGATACGGAATAATACTTGTGATTGTTTCTTTTTTCAGAGAGCTGCTTGGCTCAGGAACCTTGTATGGATATCAGATTGTTCCAAAATCGGTTTATGATTTTGGATACGAAAATAATGGCCTTATGATTTTGCCTCCAATGGCACTAATAATTGTTGGTACCATAGTTTGGGTACACCGCAGCCGTAATAAAGATTTAATTGATAAAAGTTAAAAAAGAGTACTATGCACGACTTTATAAATTTATTTGTCAAGAGCATTTTTATAGATAATATGGTTTTCGCCTATTTTTTAGGCATGTGCTCTTATTTAGCTGTCTCCAAAACGGTAAAAACATCTTTGGGCCTTGGTATGGCTGTTACATTTGTATTGCTTATTACTGTACCTGTTGATTTTTTACTGGATACTTATTTTCTGAAAAAAGGAGCTATGGTTTGGATTAGCGAGTCATTTGCTGAACTTGATTTAAGTTTTTTAAGCTTTATCATGTTCATTGCTGTTATTGCTGCAATGACACAGCTTGTTGAAATGGTGGTGGAACGTTTTAGTCCTTCATTATATAATGCTTTGGGAATTTTCCTGCCTTTAATTGCAGTTAATTGCGCTATTCTTGGTGCATCTCTCTTTATGCAGGAGCGTGAATTAGCCTCCGTTGGCGAATCTGTAGCATTTGGACTTGGCTCCGGAATAGGCTGGTTACTGGCAATTGTTGCCATTGCTGCAATACGCGAAAAGTTGTCCTATTCAAATATTCCTGCTCCATTGCGTGGGCTTGGAATAACGTTTATTATTACAGGGTTGATGGGAATTGCTTTTATGAGCTTTTTTGGAATTACTATTTAATGCAAAAAAAGATTTTATGATTCTGATGGAAATATCAACAGGAACAATTGTTATCGTAGGTGTAATAGTATTTTTATTTGTTATTATTAGCCTTGTTGCTTTATTGCTATATGCGCGAAAAAAACTTATACCGCAAGGGAATGTTAAACTCACAATCAATAATGAGAAAGAACTTGAGGTTTCGCCGGGTTCAAGTTTATTATCAACTTTGGCTGCCCAGCAAATATTTTTGCCGTCAGCTTGTGGTGGGGGCGGAACTTGCGCAATGTGCAAATGTCAGGTACCCGAAGGCGGAGGCTCAATTTTGCCAACCGAAGTTGGCTTCTTTACCAGAAAACAAATAAAAGAAAACTGGCGACTTGGCTGCCAGGTAAAGGTTCGTACAGATTTAAAAATTGAAATACCGCCTGCAATTTTCGGTATAAAAAAATGGGAGTGTGAGGTTATTTCCAATCGTAATGTGGCAACCTTTATTAAAGAGTTTGTCATTAAATTACCCGAAGGCGAATTTCTTAATTTCCTTAGTGGCGGATATATTCAAATAGACGTACCCGGAGATATTGAAATAGATTTTAAAAATTTCGACATAGAACCGCAATTTCATGAAGATTGGGATAAATTCAAAATGTGGGATTTGAAAATGAAAAATTCAGAGCCGCTGTTTAGAGCTTATTCCATGGCAAATCATCCTGCCGAAGGCAATATAATAATGCTTAATGTACGTATTGCCACTCCTCCTTGGGATCGCAAAACTAATTCCTTTATGAATGTTAATCCCGGTGTGTGTTCAAGCTACATTTTCTCGCTTAAGCCTGGCGACAAAGTTATGGTAAGTGGTCCTTATGGTGAATTTCATATAAAAGACACAAAAAAAGAAATGATGTTTATTGGTGGTGGTGCCGGTATGGCTCCCATGCGTTCACATATTTTCGACCAATTCGATACAAAAAAAACTGACCGTAAAGCCACGTTTTGGTATGGAGGACGCTCTTTGCGTGAACTGTTTTATGTAGATGATTTCAAAAGAATTGAAAGTTTAAATCCTAATTTTAAATTCCATATTGCTCTTTCTGAACCAAAACCGGAAGACAATTGGACAGGATATACAGGATTCATCCATCAGGTAATATTAGATAATTACTTAAATAATCATCCCGAACCCGAAGAAATTGAATACTATTTGTGTGGCCCGCCTCAGATGAACGATGCCGTGCAAAAAATGCTCGACAATTTGGGAGTGCCTAAAGAAAATATTGCGTTTGACGATTTTGGCGGGTAATATTGATAGAATTATAACTTAGGCAATTCAATAGTTAGCCTTTATATTTTTTTACAAGGGGAAGTGAATTTATTATTTACTTTGAAAACGCTTGTCGCCTGATTTAACAGCAAAGTAATAATCCTTATTAAGAGGATAGCCGGTTTTGCCTGCCATGTCAAGATCGTTTAAGGCTTTATCAAAACTGTTCAGATTATAATATGCGACGGAACGGTTTATTAGTGCCACAGCATCGTCGGGCTTAAGTTCTATTGCCTTTGTGTAAATTTCAACAGCCTTGATATATTGTTTTGTGTTGGCATAAGCCATACCTAACCAAACAAGCGCTTCCTGGTTTTTCGGATTCAGATTTATCGCTTTTTCCAAACTCTTAATAGCCTGTTCGTTATTTCCTAAATTATAAAGGCAAATGCCTTCCCAATACCATGCTTCGGCATTCCCGGAATTTAATTTTATGGCGTAGCGACAATCATTCAATGCCTTGTTGTAATCTTGTATATGATACCACGCTGTTGCCCGCCAAACATAAGTTTGAGCTGAATCGGGTCTCAGTTTTAAATACGCATTATAATCGGGTATAGCCTCAGCGTATCGTTTCAAGGTGCTTAATGTGTTTGCACGGCCCAACAATGCATCTACATAATTTGAATCAATTTTTAATGCAACATTAAAATCATTTAATGCTTCCTCAAATTTATCGGTATTAAAAAGCAAAATACCACGGTGTGCCCATGGCTGAATAAAACTTGCGTCTAACTGAAGCGCCATTGTGTAATCATTGTATGCTTTTTCGGTATAATACTGCTTTTTGACCAAATTGCTTTTATATTTTTTTGAAGCATAAATATCCCAGTATAATCCGCCACGATTATCCCATGCATAGGGATTTCGCGGAAACTGCCTGATAACATCACTAAACAATACGTCTCCGTTTTTCCAAACCTGAACCCTGTTGAATGAAATGATTGAAAAAACTATTCCGACAAGAAGTATTATTGCCTGAATCAATTTGTTGCTGTTCGCTTTTTTCCCAAGCCAAAATGCCAAAGGGAATGACAGCCCGATATACGGCATATAGGTATATCTCTCTGCAAGCACTGCACCGCCTACAGGTTTAAGTTGCAGAACCAAAAGCAAATTAATCACGAAAAATGCAACACCAAACAACAGTTCTCTGTTTTTTCTGCCAATCCAGATAAATACAGCAAGTAATCCTATGGTGATAAACTGGGCAATTTGATATATTGACGGCAAAACGTTGTTGTCTTTTATCGGATAAGGATAATATGCAGAAAGATTTACGGGCAGAAAAAATTTATAAATATAAGTGAGAAATGAATGATTTACTATCTGCAGTCTTTCTGTTAATGAAAGCATGGGGGCAAGATTCTGCATGGCTTCTTTTTGGCTTTTTAATGCTATAATTCCAAAAACAAAAGACAATGCAAATAATGGGATTTTTTCAAGAATGAGGGCCAAGTTAATTTTTTGCTTATTGTACCAGTCAAAAGCAAGTAATAAAACGGGAAAAATTACTGCAGCAGATTTTGACAAAAGCGACAATCCAAAAAACAATATCATTAAGGCATAATGTTTCCATCTGTTTGATATTGCTGTTTTGTAATCGTGGTATTTAAGCAATGCAATAAGAAAGAAAAAGGTATACAGCACATCTTTTCTTTCCGAAATCCACGCAACACTTTCCACATGCATCGGATGAACGGCAAATAACATTGCAATGAAAAAAGGAATCCAGTCGTTTTGCGGGTTAAAAATTTTCTTTATTAAAACAAAAACCAGCAAAGAATTTAGTAAGTGAAACAACAGATTTACCACATGATACCATACAGGATTCTCACCGGCAACAGCCCAGTCGATAGCGTATGACAAAGTTGTAAGAGGATGATAATTGCTCATGTAGTATATTTCACCAAAAATATTTTTGATGTTTTGAAATGATAATGACTTGATGTATTGATTTCCAACTACATAGCCTGCATCATCCCAGTTGTATATAAATTCGGTGTTAAACGAAAAGGAATAGACCAGAATGGTCATAAAAATCAGCACTATGTATGGAAGATATTTCCTTGTGACGATTTTTGAATTCACTGAAGCAGTTTCTTTTTTTTGCGAATTGCTTTTTTGCCCTTTATATGTTTGATGCTTTTTACCGCTCATGATTTGTTAAGGTTTATCAATTATCTGATAAAATAATGAATGAATTCTTGTCCTTATATTTTGTTCCAAAATCTTTTTGTTTTCGGCATCAGGATATGTGCGATTCGATAAAAAAACATAAATCAGTTTATTCTTTGGATCAGCCCAAACAAATGTACCGGTGAAACCACTATGTCCAAAACTTTGTATCGAAGCCTCGGCACAAGTATTACCGTTTTTAATTCCCGATGGTTTATCAAACCCCAGGCCTCTTCTGTTTTTGTCGAAATAAGTAGAAGTAAATTTATCGACAGTAGATTTTTCAAAATATTTTACACCAGCATATTGTCCACCGTTTAAAAGCATTTGAAGAATAACAGCTGCGTCCCATGCATTGCCAAAAAGACCGGCATGCCCCGAAACCCCACCAAACATGGCAGCAGCCTGATCATGCACATATCCTTGAACTTTTTTGCCTCTGAATGTTTTGTCTTCTTCTGTGGGCGGAATGGAAGTTTTAGAGAATTTCAATAATGGATTAAAAGTCATCCAAGATAATCCCAAAGGCCGATAAAAATTTTCTTCTGCATACTTGTCCAATGGTTGCCCACTGAGGTATTCTGCCATTTCTTTTAAAAGAATAAAGCCAAGGTCGCTGTATTTATATTGATGTAAGGTGTTGATTTTTGATTTGAAAATAATTTTAAGCATTGTATCGCAATAGTCTTTTCTCATAAACATTGAGTCACAAACGGGAATATTAAAAACAGAATCAGGCTTTGATTTATAATAATTTGTATCAGCTTTCCCATTATTTACAGTTGTAGTGTAAAAAGGTATCCATCCCGATAATCCCGAAGAATGAGTTAATATTCTGTCAATTGGTAGAGTAGCAACATTGGTGTTTTTAGCAGATGGCAAATGCTTTTGCAATTCATCGTCTAATCTGAAGCGTTTTTCTTCATATAATTTCATTATCGCCAATGTTGTTGCGAATATTTTTGTTACCGACGCCAGGTCATATAAATCGGTTTGTTTTACGGGCTGCACTTTTGAATAATCGTGACAGCCAAATGTTTTATTGTAAAACACTTTGCTGTTTACGGCCGCAATAACCTGACAGCCCGGGAATGCACCGTCAGCGATTGCCTGATTGATTATGTTGTCTATTGAGTCAAGCAACAAAGTATCAAGTCCTAATTCGGCAGGCGACATTTCAATAAGACGGTCATCTGCGGTTTCAGTTATAATTCCAAGTCCTTCAGGATATTTTTTAGAAATGGAAACCGGTAAATGACCCTGAAAATTCTGAGCTCCAAAAATGCTTTTTGCACAGGCTATTTCACCTAAAGAATCTCTTTCATAGGTTACTATAAGAGCGTTAGGTTCAGTTCCATATTTCCAGTTATGATAGGCATAAGGGCTTCCAAACAAGCACAAAATGCTTTTTGTTTTTGTGCATATTTTTTCAACAGCCCTCATAATTGTGTCATCAAAACCGTAATTCTTTTTACTCCAATATGCCATATTATGAACGGTAACAATTACCAATTCATAGTCATTCAATGAATCCAATACATTTTTAATGTTTTTTTCAGTAGCATTTTCGGCTATTAAGTAGGTATCGGCATATATATAACGTTTTGCGATCTCATGAAAAACTGTTTCTTTGTCGGTGCGAAACGATACTATTGCAATACGTTTATTTAAATTGGTTAAAGGGAAGTCAATTCCATTGGCAAAAACAAGGGTGGTACTTTTATTAAAAATTTCTTTTTTCAATTCATACCATTCAGGTAAATTAATTTGATCAGTAATATCAGATTCATCAATATTCACATATTGTAATAAGCCACAGTTATATTTGGTAACTAAAATCTTTCTTACACTGTTATTAATATTATTAATATTTATTTTGTCACTATCAACTGCGGCAACTATAGAGTCAATAGCAGTTTTTATTTGCTCCGGCATCAATAACACATCGTTACCGGCAATCAAGGCTTTCACTTCTATTTGTCCTGGCTTGTTGTGTTTAAGCACTCCCTGCATTCCCAAAGCATCAGTAATAACAACGCCATTATATCCCATTTCATTTTTAAGAAGGTTAGTTACTATTGCAGGATTCAATGTTGCCGGAGTGTTTTTTGTAAGATCAATTGCGGGCACATACACATGAGCTATCATAATTCCCCAAATATTCTCATCAATCATTTTTGCAAAAGGCAATAAATGAACGGAATCAATAATATTAATATTGTCGGTAACCTCCGGTAGTGTTTTATGAGAATCTTGCGATGTATTGCCATGCCCCGGAAAATGCTTTGCAACAGCTATAACACCCTGAGACTGCATACCTCTGCAAAAAACCGAAGCAAACAAAGCAACTTTGTGTTGATTTTCGCCAAAAGAGCGATAACCTATTACAGGATTTAGCGGATTGTTGTTAACATCAACATCAGGTGCAAAATTAATATGAATACCCAGACGTTTGCATTGTTGCCCTATTGCGCAGCCATAGCGATATATTAATGAGGTATCGTTTGTTGCTGCCAATGTCATTAGTCTTGGAAGAGCAATTAAACTGTCCAGTCTCATGGCAGGACCCCATTCGGCATCCATTGCTACCAGCATGGGAATTTTTGCCTTTTGTTGCCAGCGGTTCATCAGAATTACTTCCTTTTGCGGCGAACCCTGAAAAAACACAATTGACCCCGGCTGATATAATGCAATGGTGTCATCAACTTCTGAGGCATATTTATCATCTTTGTTTGAATACACAGCCATCATGATTAGCTGACCGATTTTTTCGCGAAGCGTCATCGTTTGCAAAACAGAATCTGCCCACAGATAGGCCTTATTTGTTTGCGCTGATGAAAATAAACTGCCGGATATTATGATGAAAAGTAAAACAAAAGTTCGCATATAATAAAATGATGTATTATTTCCATACAAAGAAAAGATGATTTTATGATTCAAGCAAGAATATTATGCCATTTCTTATAATAACATAAAACAATATTGTTTTGTTTTATGAATAGATTAATTTTTTATGCATATTTATTTTCTATTCTGCCAATGATATCATTAACTTCATTTATGCTCAAAGCAGCCATTAATTCCATCTTAAAAGGCTTAAAATCATAAAGACCTTTAAAATATTGAGAATACTGCTTGCGCATTTCAACTATGGCTCTGTGTTCACCTTTCAGCTTAATTGATTCGTACAAATGCTGACGGCAAACTGAAATTTTATGCTTGATATTTATTGAGTGTGTTTCATTACCATTTAATACGGCCCTTATTTGCCTGAAAATCCATGGATTTCCAATTGCGGCCCGGCCAATCATAAGTCCGTCGGCATTTGTGATTTGCAAAGCTTTAATGGCACTTTCGGGACTATTTATATCGCCATTGGCAATTACCGGCATCGAAAGCATATTTTTAACTTCGGCGATATAATCCCAGTTTGCATTTCCACCATATTGCTGTGCACGTGTACGCCCATGTATGGTTAAAGCTTTGATTCCTGCGTCCTGTAATCTGATTGCAGCTTCGTTTATAACAATATTACTGGCATCCCATCCCAATCGGGTTTTGGCAGTAACAGGTATATTCACAGCCTTGACAGCTTCTTTTGCTATTTCCTGCATAAGAGGCAGGTTGCGGAGCAGGGCAGCGCCATTTCCTTTTGAAACTACTTTTTTTGCGGGGCATCCAAAATTCAAATCAATAATATTTGCACCGCAGTCTTCGGCAACTCTTGCAGCCTGAGCCACTGATTCAGGATTATTGCCAAAAATCTGAATCCATCGTAATTCGTCTTTTTGCGCAGCATCCATTTTGCGTAAGCTCTTTTCAACATTTCTTATAATGGCTTCGGACGAAATGAATTCGCTTATTCCCGCATCTGCACCTTCCATAAGGCATATACGCCTGAATACGGTATCGGTTATACCCTCCATGGGCGCCAGTATCAAAGGAATGGATATATGTTCAAGCTGCGGAAGATTCATTAGTTATATTGCAAAAATTTTAGAGTTGCTTTTATCAATAAATGTCATAATTAAGCAGTGCAAAATTAATAAGTTAAGATTAATACAACAATATAGCCTGTATTGATTTGAATAAAATCATAAATGACAATAATACTTATGTTATTAATATATTTGCATTGAAAATTATGTCTTATGCAAATACCTTTAAAAGACAAACATCCCGTAATACAGCTTCTTGCATTTATTGGCTTATCCGTTGCAAGTTTAATTGTTGTAATGCTTTTAGGAATGATTGTAGGCGTTTCTGTTTGGGGACCTGAATTTATTGATTCTTTTCAGGCGCAGGTAAATGACCAGAGCCAATTGATGTATTTAAAGTATATTCAAATTCTCAGTCATTTGGGAATGTTTATTGTTCCGGCTTTTATTTTTGGATGGCTGGCTGGCGGAAATACAATTAAATATTTCACATTAGATAAAAATGCAAAATTTTCTCTTTTTCTGCTTGCTATAGCCATTATAATATTTTCGCAGCCTCTTATAAATTTATTGACTGAATGGAATAATGGTTTGACTTTGCCGAAGCGATTCAGCAACATAGAACAGTGGATGAAGGAGTCAGAAGAGCAGGCGGCTGTGCTTACTAATCTTTTTATGCAAACAAGAGAATGGGATGGTTTTATATTTAATGTTTTTATGATGGCTGTTATTCCGGCTATTGGTGAAGAACTTGTATTCAGAGGGGTTTTACAAAAACTGCTAATCAAATGGTTCAAAATGGCATGGGTTGCAATAATTTTAACTGCAATTATTTTCAGCGCTTTTCATATGCAGTTTTATGGTTTTGTTCCCCGTGTTGTTTTGGGCTTAATATTAGGCTATTGTTTTTATGTTACCGGAAAGCTTTGGATTTCCATAACAATTCATTTCATTAATAATGCTATGGCTGTTACTGTTTATTGGTTATACAATAAAGAAGTGATAAATATTGCGCCGGAAGAATTTAGTAATTTCAACAATAATTTACTTTTGTTATCAATTTCAATATTTCTTTTGGCCATTTCTGTTTATATATTTGTGATAAATGCAAACACAAAAAAAAGTGAATAAACCACAACGTTATCAGCGATTAATTAAGCAAATAGAGGAATTGTTGCAAAAAAGTCCAGCTCCTGTTTCTGCTATGTCAACTATTGCAGCAGTATTGTTTCACAAATTACCTTATTTTTCGTGGTGTGGTTTTTATTATTTACACAACAATGAGTTAATTGTTGGCCCGTATCAAGGACCCGTGGCCTGTCAGGTTTTGGCACAGCACAAAGGTGTTTGCTGGGCTGCTATTGATTCAAATAGAACTGTTATTGTTCCAGATGTTGAAAAGTTTCCCGGCCATATTGCATGCGATTCACGAACCAAAAGCGAAATAGTTGTACCTATTGCAAATGAAAAAGGAGAAGTTATTGCAGTGCTTGATGTTGACAGCCGGCAGTTAAATTCATTTGATGAAGATGATAAAAATGGATTGGAAGCCATTATTAAATTAATAGAACCTTTGCATATATGACAACTTTTGTATTATCGGCACTTGCCATAGGCATGCTGCAAATTTCGGTTACATACCGTCACGCATTGCTATTTAAGAAGGCCAAATTTTTTAAATTGCTTTTCATGTCGTTTTTATTGGCATTAATAAATGCATTGATGGCATATGTAGCCCTTATTTTCACGAATGCTGTTGGTGGTTCATTATATTTTAGAAATGAATATGCTGCATTGTTTATATTACTGATTTTGGCATTTAAGGCATATTTCAACATGCGCAAAAGCAAGCTTGCCGAAAACATATTCGACATCACGCAGTTCAAGATTCTATTAATGCTTGGTGTGGCTACGTCATTTGAGGTATTTATTGCGGTAACGGGAGCTTCATTGATAGAAGTTAATTTAATTAATGCACTTATAACATTATTTTCTGTTTCCTTATTTTTCTCATTACTTGGATTTTTGGCCGGCAGACGACCAAACCAGATAACGTCAATCAGGGTATTTATTTTGTTGGCATCGGCATTATATTTATTGGCTGCCATATCAATCATATTTATTTTGTTGTAATTTTGCAAATGAAATATATAAGTTGTTTATGAAAATTAGAATATCCAAAGAATTTTCCTTCGAAATGGCTCATGCCTTAGATGGTTATGACGGGTTATGCAGGAATGTTCACGGACATTCTTATCAGCTTACAGTAACTATTTCAGGGGAACCTATAACTGATAACTCATCACCAAAATATGGTATGGTAATGGATTTTGGCGACCTTAAAAAAATTGTACATAATTCCATTGTTAATATATTTGATCATGCTTTAGTTGTTAGGCAGGGTACTATTGGCTCATTTGAGAATAATGAAATGTTTTCCAGATTGATAGAAACGGATTTTCAGCCTACAAGCGAAAATTTATTAATTTATTTTTCAAAGCTAATTCGAACTGAATTGCCTGCTAAGGTTAAGCTTTTTTCTTTACGTCTTCGTGAAACAGGCTCTTCGTATGCCGAGTGGTATTTAGAAGATAACTCATAGTTTATGAAAACCCTTTATTACCTGAAGAAAATTCGCATGCAATTGCATGAAAAAGTTTCTCGTATTAAGCACCCCCTGATACGATGGTCTTTTATAGGTATTTTGGCTGCATCAATGATAGGTTTCATAATGGTTTTAGCCGAGGTTGGGTTTGATGTAAACTTTGTAATGCGAGAATGGTACAACCAAAAAATAGAGTGGATTATTAATTTTTTGTTTGCCATGTACTCTATTCAGGTATTAATGGTATTTGTTCCGGGAGCACCCGGCATAACAAAAATTAACATAGCCATTAAACTTGCCATATTAGTTTTATTGGGACTTCATTTTTACAATTTTGATTTTTTTAATATTTCTATTGAAGATACCTCAGGATATAAAATAGAATGGTTATATAATTATATGCTGGTTGTTGTTGTTATGTTTAGGTCTTGGAGTAGAATAATTAATAATATATATTCAAGTAAAATAACTAGCGAAAAATTATTTGTATTTTCTTTTTTGACATTAATTTTTGCGGGTACAATTTTATTATTATTACCTGTATCGACTGTTAAACAAATTTCTTTTACCGATGCTCTTTTTACTAGCACGTCGGCTGTGTGTGTAACCGGATTAACTACTCTTGAAACCGCTACTCAGTTCACTTGGTTTGGTAAAATAGTAATATTATTCCTTATTCAACTTGGGGGGATTGGCGTAATGACATTTACTTCATTTTTAGCTTCTATAGGGCGCTCAAAGCATAGCTTATCAGAAGGGAATGCATTATCGAGTATGATTATGGCCAAAAACAGAAAAAGATTTTTTTCAGCTTTATATGCAGTTATTTTTGTTACGTTTATTGTAGAAGCACTTGGAACTATTCTTATTTATATGGAATTACCTTACTCCGAGTTTCCCGACAACTTAAGTAGGTTTATTTTTGCAATGTTTCATGCTGTTTCTGCTTTTTGCAATGCAGGTTTCTCTCTTGCTCCCAATGGAATGCAAAATGAAATTTTTCAAAATCAATGGGGAATACAAATGACAATAGCTTGGCTAATTATTCTTGGTGGGTTAGGATTTTTTATTATTACCAATTATATAGAGCGTTTTACGTTGGGAATGCGCAATTTAATCAAGCATAATATTTTCGGAAAAGCAAAAAGATACGAGCCAAATCTTGTTAACATAAATTCTAAAATTGTTGTTAGAACTACTTTCTGGCTTCTTGTTATAGGAACATCATTATTTATCTTATTTGAAAACAATCATTTGTTAAGGGGAATGGATTGGGATGCTAAAATATATACTGCTTTTTTCAGCACTGTTACTGCACGAACTACAGGATATAGTTCTATTGATTACCAAGCTGTTTTATTGCCAACAACCATGCTGATAATTATTTTGATGTGGATTGGCGCATCTCCGGGTTCAACGGGAGGTGGTATCAAAACTACAACTTTTGCAGTTGCTTTTTTTACTGCATTTTCGATTGGAAGAGGGAAAAATACTACTCATTTTAACAACCGAGAATTAAGTCGTCAATCTGGCCGAAAAGCTTTTATTGTTGTTTTCTTTTCCATTTTTGCAATAATGATTGGCACAATGCTGATGGCTTGGTTTGAGCCCGGTATATCGCTTGACAGATTGCTTTTCGAAGCTTTTTCGGCATTCGGAACTGTTGGTCTTTCAATGAATTTAACTACTATGCTTTCCGAGGGATCTAAATATACTCTCATTTTTCTTATGTTTCTTGGCCGTATCGGAATCATTACTTTGTTTGTTGCGTTTTTGCGTAAAACTAGATTTTTACTTTTCAGTTATCCAGAAGAAGATTTGTTCATTTAAATTTTTGCTATATGAAAATAATGGTCATTGGTCTTGGAAATTTCGGCACTGCACTTGCCATAAAATTAACACGTTTAGGTAATGAAGTTATCGGTATAGACAGAAGTAAGCATAAAACTGAATCTATTAAAGAATATGTTACAACTGTTGTAACCGTTGATATTACCGAAGCCTCTGCAGTTGCACAATTACCTGTTTCCGAAATGGATGTCATTGTAATTAGTATTGGCGAAAATTTGGGAGATAGTGTTATCGCAACTGCGTTGCTGAAAGATAATGGCGCAAAGCGTATTTGCTGCCGTGCAATTTCGGAAACCCACTTTAGCATTTTAATGAATATGGGCGTACATCATATTTTCACTCCCGAAGTTGATGCAGCCAGCAATTCGGTTAGTACTGTTTTGTTTGAACTTGTTCATACAGCTTATGTTATTAGTGACGATTATAAAGTTTGCGAAATCTATGTCCCAAAGCGTTTTGTTGGTTTGAAAGTAAAAGATTTGACTTTAGATTCGTATAGTCTAAAACTTCTTTTATTCAGGCAAGCAAAAAGCGAACTTCACCCGCAATATATGGTGAAAATGATTTTTGATGACATAATTGAAAAGTATAATGACATTGTTATGAAAAAAGACGATTTGCTTGTTGTTTTTGGCCTTAAAAAGAATATAGATAAATTTGTTTCGATTTAATTAAACAACTGTCATTTAAGTATAATTGTTTTTAAACTTATAAATACATTTTAATATGCTATGTTCGATGCTTGAAAGATTTGAATCGATATTTAGACAAATTGTCATTTTCTTGTTTGCATCCTTTGCTTTAGTTGGATGTGGTGGCGGTCAAACACAAATAAACGACCATATAAATGACACAGTAATATCAAATGATGCTATTGTATATGATACCTCCATAACATCACTAGCCCAGATTCTTGCCGGAATTTTCCCTGACGATACTTCTGGTTATTCTGCAGTTGTGCAAAGCGAAGTATGGAAAACTCATGCCGATTCAATTGCCTCACTTTTTAATAAAGCAGAAAATAAAAACCTTAAGCATATGCGGCAATGGGCTATGAAAGAACTCCCCGAAGGTTCAGATACATCGGCAACTTTGTTTTATGCCTTTTCCGGTCCCGATTTTCTTTATGCAAATACTTTCTTCCCAAATATTAAAAGATATATTTTATTTGGTCTGGAGCCTGTTGGGTTGATTCCGGTTTTTGACGATATAAAGTATCCGGATGATTTTTTTAAACACATTCGCAGATCTTTAAGAGCATCATTATCGCTGAACTTTTTTATAACAAAAGACATGAGCGGAGATTTGAGGGTAAGTAAATATAATGGTGTTACTTCTATTTTGATGTTATATACAGCATATACTAAACATAAGATAATTGATATTTCGTACATTGTTGTCAACGACAAGGGGGTTATTCAAGAATGTCAATATGACTCATTATCTAAAAGCGGTTTTACGCCGGGTGTGAGATTACAATTAATTGACAGCATTGGTAAAACAAAGGAGCTTATTTATTTTTCGTTTAATGCTGAAAACACCATGTTTGAAAAAACCACTGTAAAAAAGTATTTTCAGTCTCTTGATGGCAAAATATACGGCATGCTTAAAGCGGCCTCATACCTTATGCATTATGATGGATTTATGAAAATCAGAGATGTTTTCACTGATAAAGTATCAACTCTTCTTACAGATGACACCGGTTTAAAATATAATACAATTAAAACTATTTTCTCAAATATTCAACTGTATGGTCAATATAGTCAACCTATAGAGTTATTTAAATATATAAACATTAATGACTTAAAGGCGGCATATGAAACATTGCCTGCAAAACCAATTCAATTCACTTATGGATATGGTTTGGGGAAGAAACTGATTATAGCCAGAAAATAAAAGCCTTATATTGCAAAATATAAGGCTTGAAAATCTTTATTAAATATAGGTTTTAACTTCAGCTTCCCCTTTAAGATAGCAAATCCCGTTAAATGCAAGTGCCTGCATTTCATCTTCGCCGGGATAAACATAAACTTGCGAAATGAAAGAAACCCGTTCCCTGATCCATTCTACAAAAGTTTTATCGTACGCAATGCCCCCTGTAATAAGAATGCCATCAACATTACCTTTAAGAACAACAGCAGCTGCACCAATGTCTTTTGCAATCTGGTATGCCATTGCTTTATAAATAAGGGTGGCTTTTTCGTGGCCATCCTTAACCATGTTTTCAACTTCCTGTGCATCATTGGTGCCGAGATATGCCACTAACCCTCCTTTGCCTGTAATCATCTTTTTTATTTCGTCGTGGGTATATTTCCCGCTAAAGCATAATTTGGCAACTGCGCCAACGGGGAGCGTACCACTGCGTTCAGGTGAAAACGGACCTTCGCCGTCAAGAGCCTGATTTACATCAATTACCAGGCCTTTTTCGTGTGTACCAACACTAATCCCCCCGCCAAGATGTGCAACTATTAAATTCAAGGAGTTATAGTCTTTCCCCTGCGATTTTGCATGAAGTTTTGCAATTGCTTTCTGATTTAGCGCATGAAATATACTAACACGCTCAAATTCGGGATGACCGGTTATTCTTGCTAGGTCGTGGAGTTCATCAACTACAACAGGATCGGCAATAAATGCTTTGGCGTCACCTATAGTTTTTGCAATATCATCTGCTATTAGCCCCCCCAAGTTACTGGCATGCTGTCCGAGAACACCGGCCTTTAAATCGGCTTTCATTGCTTCATTTACTTCGTATAACCCTGATGGAATAGGTTTAACAAGACCACCGCGTCCAACAACCACTTTGATTTTAGAAATATCAATATCAGCCTCTTTTAACTCCTTTAGAATAATGTTTTTTCTAAATTCGTACTGTTCGGTTATAGAAGGAAAGGGAGCCAACTCCTCTGCCGAATGCTTCAGGTTTTTTTGAAAAAGCTTATTATTCTGATTATTAAAAACGGCTATTTTCGTAGAGGTAGAGCCCGGATTTACAGCTAAAACCAATGTTTCACTCATAAAACTAATTTTTTATTTTGCTATTAAACAACCTAATGCAATTGAATAAGTTTTTGTTTTGGAACTGTCGCCACGCGAAGTTAAAATAGCAGGACATTTAGCACCCATAACAACAGCAGCTAATTCTGCATTGGCAAGTTTGGTACAGGTTTTAAAAAACACGTTACCCGATTCAATATTTGGGAAAACCATGCAATCGGCATCTCCGGCAACAGGACTGACTAATTTTTTAATTTGAACGCTTTCCTTATCAACCGCCACATCAAGTGCCAGAGGACCATCTACAATACCACCCGATATTTGTCCACGCTCTGCCATTTTACTTATGATAGCGGCGTCAACACAGGCAGGCATACCGGCTGACATTTGTTCGGTGGCAGCAATAAGAGCAACTTTGGGCTTGGCAATACCAAGAGACTGAGCAACTTTAATTACATAATTTGTAATGGCAACTTTTTGATTTAAGTCGGGTGCAGGGATAATTGCCACATCACTTATAGTAAGCAGTTTTGGATAAGATGGAACTTCCACCACAGTTACATGGGTTAAAATTCCTTTTGGAGGTAATAAACCTTTTTCTTTATCCAGAATGGCCCGCATGTATTTATCGGTGCTTAACGAACCTTTCATAAGAACATCGGCTTCACCGGCATTAATCATTTCAACGGCTTTTTTTGCCGCTCCCATTTCGTCTGTAACATTAACGATTTTAAATTTTCCTGCATCAATTTTTTCTTTCTCACATATTTCGCGAATAATTTTTTCATCACCTACTAAAATTGGGTCAATAATCCCTATATCAGTTGCAGCCGAAACTGCTTCTATAGTGTGAGAATCGTTTGCATTTGCTGCAACAAGGCGTTTCTTAGCTTTGCCTTGAAGTGCACTAATCATTTGCTCTAGCTTGGTAATATTCATTTCTCCTCCTTGATGTTAAATTAATTTTAGGCAACTAAGATATAAAAAAAATATGCAGTTGAAGTAAAAAATATAAGTTGAGCAGCGCAATTTTTTCAGTAAGTTTGCATTTGTCTTTATAAATACTTTTTATGCAACGTCTTTTTTTATTTTCCATTTTCTTTTCACTCTTCAGTGTTGTGATGTCTCAGATTCCATATTCCGAAAAATATCCTAATGGCAATATACGTGTTAAAGGGCGTATTCTTGCTGATAGTACACGAATAGGAAATTGGAAGTTTTATTATGAAACCGGAAAGCTTAAAATTGAAGGTGAATATAGCAAAGGTGCCGAAACGGGTATTTGGAAATATTATTATCCAAATGGTGATTTATGGAAAGAAGAAGCAAAAATTGACGGAGATGTAAAAGCATGGTATTCCTATCCTAATTCAATGGAATATTCGGGGACAATGAAAAACGGCAAAATGCACGGTGTTTGGGAATACTGGTGGGATAATGGTAATAAGCAAAGTGAACAATTTTACAATGAAGGTTCTAAAACAGCTCAGTGGAAATTTTGGTACGAAGACGGAAAAGAGTGGAAAATAATAAGCATGGAAAAAGGTCCGGTAATTATTTATGACACAACCGGACGCAAATTCGAAGAGTGGCAAGTTGTTGAAGGCAAAATGAACGGGATATATAAAAAATATGATTTCTGGGGGACAGTTCTTGAAGAATCGGAATATAAGAATGATGTAAGAAACGGATATTATAAACTGTTCCATGGAAATGGCAAAATAGCAGTAGAAGGGCAATACAGTAATGGCGAAAAAATTGGAGTTTGGAAATATTTTTATACAAGCGGAGCCAAATGGAAAATCGCCGAAATACAAAACGGGCAGTGTAATTCATGGTATGAAACAGGTGAAAAATCGGAAAACTGGACCAATAAAAATGGAGCTATTGACGGATTATATGCTTCGTGGTATGCTAATGGCAAAAAAAAGGAAGAAACGTACTACACAAATGGTTTAAAAGAGGGGATGAGTTATTTGTGGCACGAAAACGGAAACAAAAGTTTTGAAGGTAGTTTTTATAATGATTCGTTAAACAGCTATTGTTATTGGTGGTATCCCGACGGTAAAATTGAAATGGAAGGCAAGCTTGTGATGGATAAGCACGACAGTATATGGAAATTTTATTATCCTACCGGAAAAATGGGAAGCACAGGAAATTTTAAAAATGACTTGCAGGATGGTGAGTGGACTTATTTTTATGAAACAGGGGAAAAATGGAGACAAGGGCTTTATGAGAAAGGTATGCGCACAGGTAAGTGGACGGCATGGTTTGAATCGGGAGCCAAACAACGCGAAGGTAATTTCATTGCCGATAAAGAAAACGGATATTGGGTTAGCTGGTTCGACAATGGCACCATAGAAAACGAAGGATATTTTGCAATGGCCGTTATGGATGGCGAGTGGAAAGGAAATTACAAAAACGGCAAAATACGATATGTAACTTTTTATAAGAATGGTGTGAAAGAGGGTCACGATGTATTTTATCTGCAAAATGGCAACAAATTATACGATGCCACATATTCCAATGGGATGAAGAATGGATTTTGTACTGAATATGGAGAAACAGGCAAGCCCGTTGAGGAAGGATTTTATTCTATGAATTTAAAAACGGGTAAATGGACATTTTATGATAAATACGGTGCAAAAATTCGTGAACAAATGTTTAAATCCGGCAGACCTGATGGTAAAACAATTGAATATTTTGCCAATGGCAAAGTATCTTCAACAGGAACTTATGACGATTCCAAAAGGGTAGGGCAATGGATTTATTATGATCAGGATGGCAAAGTAGTACATAAAGTTACGTTTGATAAAAATGGCAAAAAAATTAATGAATTAAAACCGTAAGTAATTAAATATAAAGCTAATAGCTTTTATTTAAATCAACAAAAAAACAACTTTCACATATTGAAAGTTGTTAGTTATAAAAAAGAATACTTAAAATATCTTAATTTATAAAGACAGTTTTATGAACTGTTTTTCCGGGTTCCAGTCTTATGGTTGTTTCACCGTACATTTCGGTTGAAGTGCCGGTTTGGGTTGTATCAAGCCAGGCATGCACATCCAGGATAGCTTCAAGCTTAAAAACATGCTCGAATTTTCCGTTTTCATCGCATTGATCTTCAACATTAACATCATATTTTTCCAGGCGAACATGCGCAAAAGGAACAACCTTTGTTGTATCGGTAGTGTATTTTACTGTTATAACTGCTTTGGTTTCTTCGGGTTTTTGACAACCTGTAAACATTATCGTACCAAACCCTACTATTAGCATAAGAACAAAAACAATTTTTTTCATCTTTAATATTGTATTAAACCAACATTCAATTTTAAGACTTCAAACTTACAATTTTTTTTAATACGAAATAAAAACTTCAAATATCAGTTAGAATAGTAATTTGTTTCAAAGTAAAATAGATTAAATAATTTTTAGCATAAAATTTGTAATTTTGGAAAATTAAACGACATCGCCATGAAACATATTATTGTCTTAATCTTTGCAATTTTTTCTTTTTCGGTTTTTTCCTATGCGCAAGAGGATATTCAAGGTACAAAAATATTAGTATCAACATCGCTAGGGGATATTAAAATAGTTTTATATGATAATACTCCTATGCACCGGGATAATTTCATCAAATTAATAAATGACAATTATTTTGATGGCCTTCTTTTTCACAGGGTAATTAATGGCTTTATGATTCAAGGTGGTGATCCCGACAGCCGTAATGCCAAGCCTAAACAAATGTTGGGTATGGGAGGTCCGGGGTATACTATACCTATGGAATATGTTCCGCAAAATTATCATAAACGCGGTGCATTGGCTGCTGCTCGCGAAGGAGATAATGTGAACCCGCAAAAAGCCAGTTCAGGTAGCCAATTTTATATCGTTACAGGACGATTATTTGGCGACAATGAACTAAACCAAATAGAAAAAAGACGAGGGTTTAAGTACTCTGACGAACAGCGTGATACTTATAAAACCATAGGAGGATATGCTCCGCTTGATAAAGAATACACAGTTTTTGGTGAAGTTTATGAGGGAATGGATGTCGTTGATAAAATATCTAAAGTTGAGCGTGATAAAAATGACCGCCCTCTAACTGATGTAACAATGAAAATAACTATTATTTCAGAAAATAAATAAAGTGTTTTTAAATGAAGGAAGAACTTCTAAAATGCCGTAACGAAGTTTTAGCTGTTGAGCTTAAAAACTCTGAGGAAGTTGAAGCATTTCGTATAAAATATTTAGGAAAAAAAGGATTATTAAATGACTTTTTTGCTCGTTTTAAAGATGTTCCCAGTGAAAATAAAAAGGAAATAGGTCAATTAATTAATCAATTAAAATTAGACGTTGCCGAACGAATTGATTTTTTCAGGCAACAATTTTCATCACTTGATTCAGAGACGGCTATTGATGATTTAACAAGACCTGTGGCTTTCGAGTTTTCGGGCTCTCGTCATCCATTATCAATAGTAAGGAACAAAATGATTTCTATTTTTGAAAACATGGGTTTTTCTGTTGAAGAGGGACCGGAAATAGAAGATGACTGGCACAATTTCAGTGCATTGAATTTTGCACCCGAACATCCTGCGCGCGACATGCAGGATACTTTTTTCATTGACTCTGATCCTGATATAGCTTTGCGCACCCACACAAGTTCTGTGCAAGTTAGAGTGATGGAAAATACAAAGCCGCCTATACGCAGCATATTTCCGGGTAGAGTATATCGGAATGAAGCTATTTCGGCCAGAGCTCATTGTTTTTTTCATCAGATAGAAGGGTTGTATGTAGATAAGAATGTTACATTTGCCGATTTAAAGCATGCTTTACTGCATTTCTCCCGCGAAATGTTTGATTCAAACACCGAAATACGTTTAAGACCATCGTTTTTCCCTTTCACGGAACCTTCTGCCGAAATGGATATATCATGTAATTTATGTGGCGGCGAAGGATGTGCTTTTTGCAAATATACAGGATGGGTTGAAATTTTAGGTTGTGGAATGGTTGATCCGAATGTGCTTGACAATTGCGGAATAAATTCTGAAATATATAGTGGATATGCTTTTGGTATAGGAATTGAAAGAATTACCAATTTGATTTTTGGTGTTAAAGATTTAAGATTATTTTCCGAAAACGATTTAAGATTCTTGACAGTTTTTCGTGGTGCGTAATAGATTAGGCCTTATAAAAAAGCCACTCATTAAAAATAAAAAATGCGCTCTAATTAGGAGCGCATTTTTTTAACGGTTATATAAATTTATTCTTCTTTATGAGGGAATATTTTTTCCATTAATTTAATCATGGCAAAAAATATCGTCATAAAAATAAAAATACCTAACATTCCTATACCCATAACCTCAAATGAAGCTTTAACATTATAATTTACATCTTTACTTCCCTTTGGAACAGATGTTATAGTTGTTTCGTTTGCTATGTTAGTTTCTTGCGTATTAGAAATTGGTTGAATAATGCTGTCATTAACACTACTAGCCACTTCGTTATGAGAAATAGGGGCAGTTTGATTATGTTGTGATGTCATAATAATATCCTCCATTTTTTATGCAAATAAGGGAATAAGAGCTAAAATAAGACCACCGGCTACTACAGAGCCAATTTGTCCGCCAACATTTGTTGAAATTGCAGGCATGAGAAGATAATTTGTTTTATCTTCTTTTTGACCCATATTATGAATAACACGTGCCGACATAGGGAAAGCTGAGATACCGCAAGCTCCAACCATTGGGTTAACTTTCATGTGCTTAGGTAAAAATAAGTTCATCAATTTAGCAAACATTACTCCGCCAAATGTATCAAAAATGAAAGCAAATAAACCTAAGCCAATAATCATAATGGTGTCAACACGTACAAAACGATCGGCTGTCATAGTTGAGGCTATTGTGATACCAAGTAAAATAGTAACTAAATTTGCCAATTCATTTTGTGCACCAAGAGAAAGTTTATTAAGAACACCGCACTCGCGAATCAGATTACCGAACATTAAAAAACCAACCAATGCAAGAGAGGCGGGAGCAATTATTCCTGCAATAACTGTTACAACAATCGGGAAAAGAATCATGGTAGTACGAGAAATAGGTTTGCTGTTATTACCACCCGTCATTTTTATACGTCTTTCACGTTTTGAGGTAATGGCTTTTATTACCGGAGGTTGAATTATTGGAACCAAAGCCATATAAGAATAAGCTGCAACAGAGATAGGACCTAATAGATCCGGAGCAAATTTATTCGCAACAAATATTGAGGTTGGACCATCAGCTGCACCAATAATACCTATTGAAGCGGCTTGATATAGGTCAAATCCTACTGCGGTAGCCAAAGCTACAGTTGCAAATATGCCAAATTGGGCTGCTGCACCAAACAGAAGTAGAAATGGGTTGCGAAATAGTGGTGTAAAATCAATCATAGCACCAATAGCAACAAAAATAAGTAAAGGGAAAATTTCAGTTTTAATTCCGGCTTCAAAAAATACAGAAAGTGCCCCATCCATCCATTGACCACCTGGATCAAATTGTGCTAAAGCCGAGCCAAAGGGAATATTTACTAAAATAGCTCCAAATCCCATAGGGAGTAGCAATGTAGGTTCGTATTCTTTTTTTATGGCTAAATAGATTAAAATGGCACCTACTGACATCATAACCAAGTTTTGCCATGTAAATCCGGCTAATGCCGGAAACAATGCTGCAAAATCAAATGTATCCATGTTGTTTTAATGTTTTTGTTTTTTTTGTTCTTCAATTTCTTTGCGTAAACGTTCGTTTTCTGCTTTAAGAGATTCGATTTCGTTAAGTTGAATTGGTTCCTCGGCCTCCATCTTCTCAAGCTTCTTTTCTACTTCATCAACATCTGCTATCTCTTTGCGCAAACGTTCGTTTTCTGCTTTAAGTGTTGCAATTTCACTAAGTTGAATAGGCTCATCAGCTTCCATTTCTGCAAGTTTCTTCTCTGCTTCATTCAAATCCTTTTTCTCTTTGATAGCAATGGATAAAAGGATAGACAATGTTAATGTTCCAAGAATCACAGCCAAAGAAATCCATGAATTGTTTTGGAAGAAATTTTCAATGCTTTCCCCGGTTTCTTTATGGATAAAACCTATAGCTGGGAGCATCATTTTTACACCAATAAAAAATAAAATAAAACTTACTCCATGTTTTAAATAACGGAATAAGCCCATTATGCCTTTAAGTGCAAAGAACAATGACACAAGTCCCATTACTGCAAAAACATTTGATGTAATGGCAATGAAATTTTCTTCTTCATAAGTTAGAATTCCCGATGCTCCTTCTTTTATTACTCCAATAATAGCCGGAATAGAATCTACTGCAAATAATACGTCGGTAGAACCTATTACTAGAAATACAAGAAAAACCATTGTAATGTGTCTTTTTCCATCTACGCGGGAAAAGAAACTGCTCTTATCTACATCAGGGTCAACGGGAAACCATTTAGAAGCTGTTTTGTAAAGAAAATTATTCTTAGGATCAACTTGATCATCTTCGTCTGTAAATGCCATTTTATAAGCTGTCCAAAGCAAAATGACACCAAAAATATAAATAATCCAATGGAACTTTTCAACAAGACCCATTCCAACAAGAATAAAAAGAATTCTAAGTACTATAGATAAAAGAATACCTAATTTCAATAATTTCGGTTGATTCTTTTCGTGTACGGCCAATAATGAAAAAATCATTATAAAAACAAATAAATTATCAACAGACAACGAATACTCAGTGAGATAACCCGAAAGGAATTTTGTAAACATTATTCCTCTTGTATTAATTTCACTATCGGGATTTTGCGGATAAAATAAAAGAATTGCAAAACTGTATGCAACTGCTATACTTATCCAAATAGCTGTCCATCTTAAAGCAATACCTACGGACATTTGTTTTTTACGATGCGTTGTAGCATACATATCAATAAAAAACACAATGAAATAAATTGCAATAAACGAAATCCAAAAAACTAAATGAATATTTTCTATTGACATATACTAGTCTCCTAATGAAATTAATTTATCACCTTCAAGTACGGCACTGCCTATTTGTCCTAAAAGTTCTATGACAATACCATCTCGTTCTGCAAATATATTGTTTTCCATTTTCATTGCTTCTAAAACCAGAACAACATCTCCATTTTTAATTCTATCTCCTGGTTTAACATTATAGCTGCGTAAAATTCCAGGGAGTGGAGAAAGCACGTGACCGGAAACCGTACCACTAATAGCTGCAGGTGCAACTTCAGGAGTGGGCTCGGCTTGAGGAGTTGCTTGAGATGAGGTAACTGCCGGTGCAGCAACTGGTTGAGTTTGTTGAATGGGAGTAGTTGCTTGTGTAATAGGTGCAGAACCTTCAACATTGACTAGTTCTACATCATAGAACTTACCATTAATTTTAAATTGAAACTTCTTCATTGTTTATTATCGTTTGTAATTATTATTCGGAATTTGACGAAGCATGTTTGATTTCATGCTCCATGGGGATATTGGCTGCATGCCTTTACGTATAGTAAACGGACGTTTACCACTATTTTCAGCATCGATATAAGTTTGAACCGCAGCAGCTAATACAGCCACTATCTCATCAGGAACTACCTCGCCGGCAGCTGCAGTTACTTTAATATTTTGCTCCTTTTTACTCATGATTATAATGATTATAGTGGTAAATTATCATGTTTTTTGGGAGGATTAGAATCTTTTTTGCTGGCAATGCTTTGTAAGCCACGAATTATTCGATAACGAGTAGTTTGTGGTTCAATTACATCATCAATATAACCATATTTAGCAGCTTGATAAGGAGTTGCAAATAAATCAGCGTATTCTTTTTCCTTTTCGGCAATAAATGCGTTTTGGGCTTCTTCGCTTTCTATGGTCTTAATAGCTTTGCCTTCTAATATTTCAATAGCTGCTTTTGCACCCATTACGGCAATTTCAGCCGATGGCCAAGCGTAATTTAAATCTCCTCGCAATTGCTTGCAACCCATTACATCATGTGCGCCTCCATAAGATTTACGCAGGGTAATCGTGATTTTGGGAACAGTAGCTTCTCCGTATGCATAAAGTAGTTTTGCTCCATTGATAATAATACCACCATACTCTTGTGCTGTTCCAGGCAAAAATCCCGGAACATCAACTAAAGTAACAATAGGAATATTAAAAGCATCACAAAAACGAACAAACCGCGCACCTTTGCGTGATGCCTCTATATCCAATACACCGGCTAAATATTTTGGCTGATTTGCAACAATACCAACAGGAGCACCATCAAAACGTGCAAAACCCACCACAATATTTTGAGCATATTTTTGATGTATTTCCATAAAATCGCCATTATCTACTATAGAAGAGATAATATCTTTAACATCATAAGGTTTGTTTGGATTATCCGGAATAATCTTGTTAAGATTTAAATCCTGTCTATTGATGGGGTCATTATTCTCAATAACGTATGGATCTTCCATACAATTTTGAGGCATATAGCCAAGCATACGACGCAAAGCAGTAATACCTTCATCTTCATCATTAACAGCCACATGACATACTCCTGATTTGGTAGAATGAATACCTGCACCACCTAATTCTTCGTCGGTTACAATTTCTCCGGTAACTGTTTTTACAACTTTTGGGCCTGTAACAAACATGTAACTGTTTTTCTTTGACATAACAACAAAGTCAGTTAAAGCAGGCGAATAAACAGCACCTCCAGCGCAAGGACCAAATATTGCAGATAATTGAGGCACAACGCCTGATGCTAATATATTTCGTTGAAAAATATCAGCATATCCACCTAAACTTTTTACACCTTCTTGAATTCGGGCACCTCCTGAATCATTAATGCCTATTATAGGTGCGCCAACTTTCATGGCCATATCCATTATTTTACATATTTTTTTCGCATAGGCTTCTGATAAAGAGCCACCGAAAACAGTAAAATCCTGCGAAAAAACGAATACGAGACGGCCATCTATAGTTCCACTACCCGTAACAACACCATCAGAAAGATATGCTTCGTTTTCAAGACCAAAATCATGACAGTTGTGAGTTACAAACATGTCATATTCCTCAAAGCTACCCTCATCAAGTAATTTAAAAATTCGTTCACGAGCCGTTAGTTTTCCTTTTGCATGCTGGGAATCAATCCTCTTTTTTCCGCCACCAAGCTGAGCTTCCTCACGACGCTCCAATAAGTTGGCAATTTTCTTTTCTATGGACATATCACTTATTATTTTTATTTTCACAAAATTCAGTTAAAACGCCAAGTGTTGATTTTGGATGCAAAAATCCGATATTTAGACCCTCTGCACCTTTACGCGAAGCTTTATCAATTAATCTAACTCCTTTTTCTTCTACTTCAGCCAATGATTTTTCAATATCATTTACTGCATAGGCAATATGATGTATTCCTTCGCCCTTATTTTCAATAAATTTTCCTATCGGTCCTTCCGGGTCGGTACTTTCCAGAAGTTCTATTTTGGTTTGACCAACCATAAAAAAAGCTGTTTTTACTTTTTGGTCAGTCACCTCTTCAATAGCATAACACTTCAACCCAAGAATGTTTTCATAAAAATTGATAGCTTCAGTCAAATTTTTCACTGCAATCCCGATATGTTCGATATGAGAAATTTTCATGATTTTTGTTTGCAAATGTAATTGCATTTTTTTAAGATTACCAATTATTTTTAAAATATTTTAAGACAAAATTTTCAATTTCATATATACATTTATTGCATAAATTCAAATAATATGTTAAATATTGTGATACAACTATTTTAATAACGCCTATATAAAAATTGTTTTTTTTAATGTTAATGAATTGTAAAATTTTTTAATAATTTTTTATTGTCTTTTAAATCAAATACATATAGTAACTTTAATGATATTTGTCATATTGATTAATATTTTTATGCTTTATTAATAATTTTGGTACGAAATTACTTAAATAAATTTGCAAAAATGAAAAGACAAATTATTGAAATTGATGAGGAAAAATGCAACGGATGCGGAATATGTGCAGAAGGTTGCCATGAAGGTGCATTACAAATAATAAATGGCAAAGCCGTATTAATTAATGATTTGCTTTGTGACGGACTTGGTGCTTGCATTGGTGACTGCCCTGAAGGTGCAATTACTATAATTGAGCGTGAAGCAGAACCATACAACGAAGAAAAAGTTATGGAGCATTTATATAAAAAAGGTAAAGATGTAATAATTGCGCATTTAAAACATTTAAAAGACCACAATGAACATGTATGGTTAAAGAAGGGCGTTGAGTGGATGCAAAATAATCAAGATAAATTGGATTTCGATATTATGGACGTTATATATACTGTACACAATCATCGTAAAGAGGGAGAAGCTTGTGGTTGTCCCGGTTCGGCACCTCGCGAAATGAAAAGAGAAGTTGTTAACAATGTTGCTGCAGCCGACCAGCCTTCAACATTGGAGCAATGGCCTGTACAGATGCATTTAATAAACCCTCAGTCTTCTGTTTTTCATGGTGCAGACTTGCTTTTAGCAGCTGATTGTGTAGCTTTCAGCCTTGGTAATTTTCATAGCCGCTGGTTAAAAGGAAAAAAACTTGCCATAGCTTGTCCTAAACTTGACAGCAACAAAGAGTCATATATTGAAAAACTAACTTCAATGATTGACGATTCTAAAATAAATACCATTACAATTATGATGATGGAAGTACCATGTTGCCATAGTCTGATAAAATTAGTGCAAATGGCGCTTCAAAATGCATCCAGAAAAGTTCCCGTAAAAGCTATAATAGTAGGAATTTCGGGCGAGATTTTAAGCGAAGAATGGATATAAAACACTATAAGATATATTAAGGTATATCGTCATTAAAAAATTCAGGTGGAAAATTATGCCTATATAAGTGGTATAGGATTTTTGCACATGCATTCAGGGAGCCATGTTTCATGTATTCCTGCTAAGAGTATAGCATTTTGTAATTGTTCAAAACCCAAATTTATTTGGTCATTCTTATGCCCGTCTGCGCTCATTATTACGCGTATGCCATTTTCTTTCAGAAACTTGAAAATATATTTACCCGGATAGTAGTCATTGTGCAATTTTCGGTAAATTCCACGCGTATTTATCTCTACGATAACATTTTTTTCCTTTGCCAGCATCAAGGTTTCTTTCAGAAATCTTAAATGAAATTCATCATCAAAAGTTATAAAACGGTTGCGATTATGCATTAAAACCTTATCGCAATGCCCCAGAATATCAAATTTTTGACTTTCAATCATTTCGCAGGTTTGATTGTAAAATGATTTAACAGCCAAGTGCATATCGTTGCCAAAAATATTTTTCAACCCGTCATCATAGCCTTCGGCAGGTCCATCAATAAACCATAATTGTTCATTATTCTTTACCAAATGCACTGAGCCAATAAGATAATCCAGATCATAATTTTTTAGCCAAAAGCCAAAATCGTCACTTATTCCGGGGATAAAGTCAACTTCCAGACCTTTCCATATTTTTGTAGAAATGCATCTACTTTTATATTTGTCAATTTCTTCGCAATACTCTTTTACTTTTTCTTTTGATTTAATGCTCCATTTATTTTCAAATGGTACAGGAGCATGACCTGATAAACCAAAATGATTGATATTTTTATCGCATGCTGACTCAATCATTTCCTTTACGGTAGATTTGCCGTCGCAAAAATCGGAATGGTTATGAATACTATACATGGAGCAAATATAATTAGTTTTAATATTATTAATTCTTCATTTTTATATTCATTGTATTTACTGGTGCTGTTTTAAATGTAAAAACATGATATTAATCATAAACATTGCTGAAACCGGCATTAAATCACGCATTCGGCATAGTTTTTATATAAAAATGCTTTTCTATTAACACATTTTAACATTCGATTAGGTGTTTTTTTAAAAAGATGAATAAACTTTTTATTAGCTGAATTCAAGTTACAAATGCAACTTTTTTGTTTTTTAAAATTAATAATAATTTTTGATATGGAGTCAAATAGCCGAAACGCTTTCTGGGTCGGTGATTTATCTTGTATGCAATCCAGAAAAGGT
>Ga0255341_1001189_pt1 | contig 38482 bp, 31 predicted proteins | sample wastewater_treat_8_FD_192418 | JGI IMG/M metagenome (GOLD analysis project Ga0255341, IMG submission 192418) | Wastewater microbial communities from Lulu Island WWTP, Vancouver, Canada - plant12 | ecosystem: Engineered > WWTP > Wastewater > Unclassified | place: Canada: Vancouver, British... | reverse complement strand
AGAACGAGGTACGCCTGAAAGAGAGCAATATGAATTTGAACTCAGCATGGAATTGTTGGGAGAGAAACTGAAGCAGATTAGAAAAGAAAAAAAAATGACCCAAGAAGAATTGGGAAAATTAATTGGAGTTCAAAAAGCACAGATTTCTAAGTTGGAAAATGGAGCGAGTAGCGCAACCGTTTCAACTATCTTAAAAGTTTTTAAAGCTCTGAAAGCAACAGTTAAATTCCAAATTGAAATAGAAGACGGAAATCAAATAGCGGTTTCCTGACAACGGGGGAAAAATATAGCCTGGCCACAACATCATGTATAAAATATTTGGGGACTTAGTGGTTACTTGAAACATTCTGTTCCGCATCAGCTTTTGTAACGGTTAACAGAGACGTGCCCGCAAACCCCAAACATTTCATACATGTGACCGTTGGGCGCAATGCCGGGAGACCCTCTGCGATACCAAAATAACGACTGATTTTTAAACGGGGACTAAAAAGATTACCTTTGTAAAAATTGATCATTAATGAATTTTAAAATTTTAACAGATAGGTTACTTGACGATTACAGAAAGGCTGTGAAAGAATCACCTTTGGATAAAATTGATAAAAGCAGAAAGATTGAAATGCCTGTTGATTATTTTCAATTTTACAAATCTGTTTCATCGGTTTATTCATTAAAGATTGAGGGAGAGGATATTGATTTTGACAGTTTTTTCAAACACAAATTTTTAAAAGTAAAATTCAAACCGGATTATACCGGAAAAGCCGATGATTTGTATTCCGCTTATGACTTCATTGATAACAATCATTTGACACTTGAGAATGTAAAAAAAGCTCAATGATTATTATTCAAATATCAGAAAAATCGGACTTGAATACGATGATTTGGATTATTCAAAATGCCTCGATTTTTTATTGATGACAGTCACAGGGATTGATGAGCAAGAATAAAAGGCACATATCCACAACACATGGTAGAGTTCGTACGGGTTTCAGAGGTTTGCGAGCGGTTGTGGCCCGTAAACAAAGTAGGTAGTAAACTGATAAAAAACAGCTTCGAAATCCCGCACGAAATTCTACCATCAAACGATAAACCTAATACGTTTTATACAGGGCATAATAGAAATCGGCTAATTATCGCATATAAAGAGCTCATATCGTATCATTTTTAAAGTATGCCTGTATCTTTGATTCATGAAAAAATAAAGTCTACACATTTAAAATTGATATCAATTGCGCTTTACACTCTTTTTTGGACAGTATCTTTAAAAACCGTGTTGGATGATTTTTATAAAACATACGTACTTTAAGTGAATTAAAATGATAGATTCGAAAATGAAAGCTTGTTTATTTCTGGTATTAATAGCTACAGCCTGTTTTTCTTGCATAAATAACGAAGAGAAATCTGTCGGCAGCATCAAACCAAGAATAATAGTAACCTCCGATGGTGAAATTGACGATGAGTGTTCTATGGTCAGGTTTTTGTTGTACGCCAATGAATGGGATATTGAAGGGATAATTACCTCAAGTTCACAGTATCACTGGCATGGACACAAGTGGGCCGGTGACGACTGGCTCGATCCATACCTCAAGGCTTATTCGGAAGTATATCCTAACTTGATTTTGCACGATAAAGATTTTCCGGCGCCTGAATATTTAGAATCGATTTCATTGTTAGGTAATGTGGAAACAGAAGGAGAAATGGATTCTATTACGCCCGGCTCTCAACATATTGTTAAAGTACTGACTGATGAATCCGATAACCGGCCTGTTTGGGTTCAGGCATGGGGTGGAATAAATACCATTGCAAGGGCGCTAAAAACCATTGAGGAAGAATATCCCGAAAAAATGGAGTATGTCGCTAATAAGCTTCGTTTCTTTTTCATTTGGGAACAAGATTCTACTTACCAGTCGTACATTAGGCCTCATTGGGGGAAATTTAATATTCCAACCATTATTTCAGATCAGTTTATTGCGATTATGTATCATTGGAAACAAACCCTGCCCCAAGAACAGCAAAAGTATTTCACCAGCGATTGGATGAAGTCAAATATTTTACAAGACCATGGAGCCTTATGTTCGTTATACAAGTCTCATACAGGCGATAAAGAGGGGTTTGACGACGGTGATTTTAGGTCAGAAGGAGATTCGCCCTCTTTTCTACACAACATAGAAACAGGCCTGAGAAATATGGAATCTCCGGATTATGGAGGTTGGGGAGGCAGGTACGTCAGAATTCGTGAGAACATATGGCTCGACCCTGTTGCAGATAGTTTGTACGAATATCCGACAGGCAGATGGTATGGCAATTCTGCGTGGGGTCGTCAACGTTTAAGAGAACAAATTCCAAGCGACACCCTCCTTCTCGATTATCTTAAACCTATTTGGCGTTGGGCTGATGGATTTCAAAACGATTTTGCTTCCAGAGCCGACTGGTGTGTAAAATCGTTCGATGAAGCGAACCACCCTCCTGTTGTAAAGTTAAAGAACGAGTTAACTATTTACACTAAACCCGGTTCCATAATTCAGTTGAATGCAAAAGGGACATACGACCCCGATGGAGACAAACTGACATACACCTGGTGGTTTTATAAAGAGCCTGGTTCCTTTAAAGGAGATATCGAAATTGAAAATTTAAATAATCAAAAAGCTTCCGTCAGAGTACCTGCCGATATTGACAAAAACGAGACTATACATATCGTATGCGAGGTTAAAGACGATGGCGTGCCGCAACTGACAAGGTATAAACGGATAATTATAGAGGTAAAACCTTAAAGATCAAATTATGAAACATCAAATTATGAAACATCTAATCATCACACTGTCGCTATTTATGGGTATCAATTGTTACGCTCAACAATTGGCTTTTCCGACGGCTGAGGGATATGGCAAGTACGCCAAAGGTGGACGAGGTGGTGTGGTGTACGAAGTAACTAATCTAAACGATAGCGGAAAAGGAAGCCTTAGAGCTGCGGTTGAAGCTTCCGGCGCTCGTACGGTTGTTTTTAGGGTGTCGGGTACAATAATGCTTGAAAGTCCGCTGACTATAAGAAACCCGTATATTACCATTGCCGGACAAACAGCTCCGGGAGATGGAATCTGTTTGAGGCGATACCCCTTGAATATTGGTGCTGACCATGTTATTATTCGATATATCCGGGTTCGCTTAGGTGATGAATCCGGTGGTGATTACGATGCCATATCGGGCAGATATTGTAAGCATATTATTTTAGACCACGTATCTGCAAGTTGGAGTGTCGATGAGTGTATGTCAATTTATCATTGCGATAGCATAACCGTGCAATGGTGCATCGTCTCTGAAAGTATGAGTCGTTCTCATCACGTTAAAGGTTCACACGGTTTTGGTGGAATTTGGGGGAGTAATTATGGTACATACCATCACAATTTATTAGCGCATCATTCCAGTCGTAATCCCCGTATGGCCTCCGGTTGCGGAAATACAGATTACAGGAATAATGTCATTTACAATTGGGGCTATCAAAGTCTTTATGGTGGAGAAAAGTATCAAGTCGGGAACGATAAATTCAATTTTACAAATTTAAATATTGTGGCCAACTATTATAAGCCTGGCCCGGCTACAAGACCCGGTGAGGTAATGTACAGAATTGCAAACCCTTCATTTAGAAGCGATGACGATCATGGAAAGTGGTATATTGCTGAAAACCTGATGATAGGCAATAAACAAGTAACCGCTGATAACTGGGATGGTGGAGTACAAACAAAACTTCCTTTTGAAAAAATAAGACTTAAAGAGCCATGGCCTTCCATGCCCATTAATCAACAAAAAGCGGAAGAAGCATATGAACTGGTATTAGAAGATGCCGGAGCAAAATTACCGAAAAGAGATGCGATAGATGAACGTGTTGTAAAAGAAGTACGTGGTGGCTATGCAACTTTTGAAGGTAAAAGCTATAAAATAGAAAGTCGGGTTGCAGATACCACCAAAATATGCGGAATAATTGATACGCAAGAAGATGTAGGTGGCTGGCCTGAACTAAACAGCGAACCTGCCCCCAAAGATACAGACCACGATGGAATGCCCGATGTTTGGGAGGATAAGAATAATCTCGATAAATCAAATCCGGAAGACAGAAACAACGTTACTTCGGATGGATATACCATGTTGGAAGTATATTTAAATAGTATAAAATAAATTCCTGGTGAGCGTTTACGCAGAATACTTTTACTATTGCTTGAAAAGCAGAGGTGCAAAACTGTTCAGGTAGTGGCGCCAGTTAGCCCAGACGTGGCCGCCGTCGGACTTGAAGAAGACGTGGTCAAGACCGCATTCGGTCAATGTCTTGTCGAGGGTGACCGAGCCTTCCCAGAGGAAGTCGTCGGTACCGCAGGCCAGGAAATAGAGCCTGACTCCGGCTTTTTTGAGAGCGTTGATCTGCTCGGCGGTGGAGTTGCCGGCTGCGGAGAGCGGGCATATCCAGTCGAACATGTCAGGATAGAGATTGGTTGCTGTGATGGTGTGGCCGCCGCCCATTGAGAGGCCTGCAATGGCGCGTGATTCGGGCTTTGCCAATACGCGATATTCTTTCTCGATGAAAGGTACAATCTCCTCGCAAAGGCTTTTTACGTATGCGTTCTGGAGCGCAGGATCTCGGAAGTTCAGGTTGCTTGTGGGAAGACCCAATGTCTGGGCTGCCTGCTGGCTGGGGTTACCGTTGGGCATTACCACAATCATCGGCTCGGCAAGTCCTTTCTCGATAAGATTGTCAAGAATTTGTGCGGCGCGTCCCATGGATGTCCATGCTTCTTCGTCACCGCCGGCGCCGTGAAGCAGATAGAGAACCGGATATTTCGTTCTGCTGTTCTTTTCGTAACCGTAAGGGGTGTAAACGGTAAGACGGCGGTTCATTTTAAGAATCTCGCTGTCATACCATTTGTACGCTACGGTTCCGCGCTGATTGGCTTCGAAATAGTTTTCACTCCGTTCGCCCGGCACAAAGAGCATGTTCAGATAACGGGTACCGTCACGCTGCACCATGAAGTTATGCGGATCATTGATCGATACGCCGTCCACCACGAAGTTATAAGTATAGATTTCAGGCGAAGGGGCATCGACGGTAACCGACCAGATGCCGTCCGTTCCTTTCTGCAATGCAACAGCGCCCCGCAGCCAATTACCCGTAAGATTCACTGCAGTTGCATGGTTAGCACTCAGCCTGAATGTCACCTTATCGCCATCTACTTGGGGTGAAACCACCCGCTGGCGACCCCTAAAATTGAAATTGGTCAACTCCTGCGACATGGCAGAAGTGCCCGTCAAAACGGCAATTGCCGCAATCAATAGTATTTTTCTCATAAAGCGTCTGTTTATTGTTTGTATTTACGTTGAGGCTTTACAAAAATAAAAAAACTTTCATTCATTTTCCGTTTTTACGCCCAAGCTCAAGTAACAAATCGCCACTTTTTTCATCTATACTAAGCGAGAATAAAAACTAAAGCGGGTAATATCAATGGAAACAAATACGTGTAGGTTATTCAATTGGGTGCAATCTGCTTCAACTTATTGTTCATTATGATAGAAAAAAGCCCGCGGTCTCTTACCGGCCATATTGTCAAAATATTCCAATACATCATTTAAGTTTTCATTCTTAATGAAAACCAAAAACCAACCACCCATGAAAAAAGTACTAACGCTTATTTTCCTTTGTCTGGGAATGTCCTGCAATTCTTATGCTCAAAGCGCATTGAAGGTTGAACTGTCTGTGGATTTGAGTTCCGAACCTTTGGAGTATAACCAAATGATATTTGGTCAATTTCTGGAACATTTTCACCGGCAAATATATGGCGGGATTTACGAGCCCGGTTCAAAACTTTCTGACGAACAGGGGTTTCGTAAAGATGTAATTGATGCCTTACGTGAACTTAAAGTTCCGGTTGTTCGATACCCCGGGGGATGTTTTGTGTCGACCTACCATTGGAAAAAAGGAGTGGGGAAAAACAGAATCCCTGTTTACGATAAATCCTGGCATGTGGAAGACCCAAATACTTTTGGCACGGATGAATTTATTGCCTGGTGTAGAAAGATAGGTGCTGAGCCCTTTATTTGTACCAATGCGGGAACGGGGACGCCCGAAGAAATGAGCGATTGGGTTGAATACTGCAATCTGAATATTGGTGAATACGGCAGGATGCGGATAGCCAACGGTTATCCGGAACCCTATAATGTGAAGTATTGGAGTATTGGTAATGAGAACTATGGGGCCTGGGAATTGGGCGCTAAAACCGTTGATGAATGGGGTTATTTGGTAAGAGAATCCGCTAAATTGATGCTCAGTGTCGATCAGTCGATCAAGCTTTTTGCGGCTGCAACGACCGATGAGAATTGGACTGTTCCGCTTCTGGAACGGGCGGGACCGTATTTGAGTTATATTTCGATACACGGTTATTGGGACTTTATGGTGGAGGTAAACAAACCCGCTGATTATCTTACGTGCATCTTGAGAACAACATATCCCGAAGAGCAAATTCAACGAACCATCGAAATTTTAGAAAAAACCGGTTACGACAAGCGAATAAAAATTGCTTTCGATGAATGGAATTTGAAAAATTGGCATCATCCCGGGCACGGCCGGCATTTACAAGGTATGGATATTAAAGCTAGAGACGGTAACGATGTCAACTCACTTTATACTATGGCTGATGCCCTTTTTTCGGCCTGTTTTTTGAATTCGTGTTTACGTAATTCAAATTATGTGGAGATGGCTTGTATGTCGCCGGTTGTAAATACGCGGGGCCCTTTGTATGTTCACCCCGGTGGTATAGTAAAAAGAACCACTTACCATGTGATGCAGATGTATGCAAACGAGTTGCAACCCTATGTTTTGCCGGTGTCAATCGAATCGGAATTACTTACCGTTAAAGACAGATCTGTTCCGGCTGTTGATGCGGTTGTAACGTGCAGCGAAGATAAAAAACAACTGGCCCTTGCGCTTGTGAACAGAGATCCCCAGAAAGAGGCGGAATGCTCAATAAGCATCGCAGATATTAATAATGTGGCAGAGGCAATAGTACTTTCCGGCGATTCTACCGAAGCCTATAACGACATCGACAATCCAAACAGAGTCGTTCCCAAAATCGAAAAGCTTAGAATTAAAAACGGCAAGATTACCATTCCTGCCCATTCATTGCTAATAGTAAAGTTGACCCGGTGAAACAGACGACAACAGCCAGCAACCGGCAACGACAGCGGTTAACAGACGGCGTCTGCCAATAAGAGTTCAGACAGCAGTTTGGCAAGCTGTACAAACCATCATCAAAACCTACAAATCATCACCTATTTATTAACAACATAAAACGTATACAATGAAAACTCTACTGAAAACCTCGATTTATTTCTTAGTTATAGCATTTTTAAATGCTTGTAATACAGACTTTAATGGATACTACTTTGAGTCTTTGACGGATATTCCGTCGTCGGATACTTACAACGAAAAGTACAAAGACTATGAGGAGAATCCCTTTATTAAAGTGTCGGAGTATCCGGTTTCAACTTTTTCGGTGGATGCCGATGGCGGTTCTTATGCCAATATGAGAAGGTTTCTTCATTTGGGGCAGACTCCGCCCAAGGAATCGGTGAGGATAGAGGAGTTTATCAATTATTTCACTTTCGATTATAAGGAGCCGGCCTCGGGCGAAAATGTTTCTTTGGAATCCGAAATTTCCACTTGTCCCTGGAATACGGAGCATCACTTGCTGAGGCTGGGTATGAAAGGAATGACTATACCGGCCGATAAGTTGCCCAATTCCAATTACGTGTTTTTAATTGACGTTTCGGGATCGATGGATTCTCCCGACAAATTGGGAATATTAAAAACCGGTTTTAAAACCCTGGTTGATAATTTAAGAGACCAGGACAAAATTGCCATTGTTACCTACGCCGGTCAAGCGGCTGTTTTACTGAAATCAACCTATGGACACGAAAAACGGAAGATTAAATCGGCCATCGATAAATTGGGTGCGGGAGGTTCTACCGCGGGAGCGGCCGGCATCATAACCGCTTACGAAATAGCCGAAAAGAATTTTATTCAGAACGGCAACAACAGGGTGATTTTGGGTAGCGACGGCGACTTTAATGTCGGGCCTTCGTCGACGGAAGAATTGATTGAATTAATCGAAGAAAAACGCGAAAGTGGGATATACCTGACCGTTCTTGGGGTAGGAGGAGGCAACCTCAACGACCATATGATGGAGCAAATCGCCAACAAAGGCAACGGCAATTACGAATACATCGATAATGCCAAACAAATCGAGAAAGTGTTCACTCATGAAATTTTAAAATTTTACACCGTAGCCAAAGATTCAAAGATACAGATCACCTTCAATCCAACCATGGTCGACTCCTACAGGTTGATCGGATACGAAAACCGGAAATTAAACGATGAAGACTTTGAAAACGATACGACCGATGCCGGTGAGATCGGTTCGTCGCAGACAATAACGGCATTGTATGAGCTTGTATTGCTCGATGTACCCGATACGGAAAAATACGCCCAATTCGATTTCAGGTATAAAAAACCGAACGAAACTCAAAGCAGACTTATTGCTCACGAGATCAATACGACTCCAAAGGAGATGAGATTTTCGTCCGAAAATATGAGATTTGCCGCATCGGTGGCCGGCTTAGGCTTGTTGATGAAACAATCCGAATACAAAGGAACGCTCACCAAACAAATGGTATTGGATTTAGGAAGAGAGGCCAAATCTTTCGATCCGAACGGCTACAGAAAAGAATTCATAGAATTGGTGACCGATTGGAATAATTAAAAAACCTCGCCAAATCTTGCATACTTCGTGCAGCCGACTGTTGCTCACAAGAATGATTGCGCATCTTCCCGTTGTTAAAAGCGACAGTCGGATCAACAGCTACCGGTACGTGCGTTGTATTCGCAAATTGTTGGCCGGCGTCGAAGCACAAAGTTCAGATTCAGCTACCGGCACCTGTGTCGTCCGTCCTGGTACAGTCGAATTATTTATGTAAATTAGTGGGTTGAAAAACCGGAGAGTATCATCGAACTCTTACATGAACTAATTCGTAATAACCAGTTAAACTATGACCAAAATGAAAAACTACTTAAAAATCAGCCTGTTGCTAACCCCTTTTTTGTTTCTTTTTTCTTGCACACCCAAAGAAAAAATGGAGACAGGCCGGTTTGAACCCACTTGGGAATCGTTGAGCCAGTACGAAGTGCCCCAATGGTTCAGAGATGCCAAATTTGGTATCTGGGCGCATTGGGGGCCTCAGTGTCAGCCGGAAGCCGGCGACTGGTACGCCAGGAACATGTATTACCAGGGTCACTGGCAATACAGGTATCATGTGGAACACTACGGACATCCCTCCGAAGTGGGATTCAAAGATGTGATTAACCAGTGGAAGGCCGAAAACTGGAACCCCGAGAAATTGCTTGCTCTTTACAAACGCGCCGGAGCTAAGTACTTTTTTGCCTTGGGCAATCACCACGACAACCTCGATTTGTGGAACAGTAAGTACCAGCCCTGGAATTCCGTGGCTGTAGGTCCTCAAAAAGACATTTTGGCGGGCTGGGCCCAAGCGGCCAGAAACAATGGCCTGCCTTTCGGCGTGAGTATTCATTCGGCCCACGCCTGGCGATGGTATGAAGGAGCCCAGTTATCCGACAAGGAAGGGCCGCTGGCCGGTGTTCCTTACGACGGCAAGCTGACCAAAAAAGACGGCAAAGGGAAATGGTGGCAAGGCCTGGATCCTCAGGACTTGTATGCGCAAAACCACGAACTGAGCGAAGAATCGGAAAACATAGGCAGCATCCACAATCAATGGCATTGGGGCAACGGCGCTTTGGCTCCTTCGGAGGAATATTGCTTGAATTTCTACAATCGCACGGTGGATATGATCAATCAGATCCAGCCCGACTTAATTTATTTCGACGACACCGGTTTGCCCTTGTGGCCGGTCAGCAATGTAGGATTGGAAGTGGCCGCGCATTTTTATAATTCAAATATGCGGCTAAACGAGGGCAAGCTCGAGGCCGTTTTGTTTGGTAAAGTGCTCACCGAGGAACAAAAAGCTTGTATGGTATGGGACGTCGAGCGGGGAGCTCCCGATCAAATTCAGGAACTGCCCTGGCAATCTTGTACTTGCATCGGAGGCTGGCATTACGAACGGGGCATCTACAACAGAAATGGCTATAAATCGGCCAAAACTGTGGTGCAGCTTTTAGTGGACATAGTGAGTAAAAACGGAAATATGTTGCTTAGTATTCCTCTTCGCGGAGACGGCTCCATAGACGATAAAGCCTTGAAAATTGTAGAAGATATCGCTCAATGGATGGATATCAACAGCGAGTGCATTTACGAAACCCGTCCTTGGCATATATACGGCGAAGGCCCCAAAGCTGAACAGGCCAATCCTATTAATGCTCAAGGCTTTAACGAGGGTAGGGGCGGGCCTTATACCGCAGACGATATTCGTTTTACCCGCAAAGGGGAGTCGCTTTATGCTGTAATAATGGAGAAACCCGCTCCCAAGCAGCGTATTCTGATCAAGTCGCTGGCTGCCGACAGCCCCTATTTTGAGACGAAATTTGATAAGGTCGATCTGCTGGGCGCCGAGTCTGTTACTTACAATTTCGGTAAAACAGGTTTGGAGATCAGACTGCCCGATATTCAGGATCTGCCGGCACCTTTAGTGCTGAAAATCTATTGATAGGGCCGATTCTTACAGTAAGTCCTTGGTGTCTGTTTTAAATTTTTAGCCCGGTGACTTTCGTCGCCGGGCTAAAAATGTTTGAACTATTGAGAAGTTTTAGGCCTGCAGTTCGCCGTCGATGATCTGTATCTTTTTGTAGATAAGGTCGCGTTCTTCTCTGAGTTTTTCGATGTTGCGGTTCATTTCCTTTAGCAGGGCAGAACCCGTGGAAGCTTTGGTGGTGTTGAAAAACCCGATGTTGTTTTCGCAGGTCTTGATTTCGTTGGTGATCGATTCGAACTGACGCATCAGGCGTTCGCGTTCGTGCAGCACCTTGGATTGCCCTTTGCCTTTGATGTCTTCCAAATTGCTTTGGAAGCTGCTCAGGCGCCGGCTGGCCTTGTCTATGTTGAAATGGCTCATCAGGCTGTCCATGGCGTTGCGCCATTGTTTGTAGATTTTGTCTTTTTCCCTGAAGGGCACAAAACCGATGGCATTCCACTTGGCGTTTAATTCCCTGATCGTGCGCAAGGTTTCTTCATTTTCCTTGTCTGTGCTTTCTTCCGATTCGGCCAAAGCTTTTACCTGGGCAATCAGTTCCTTTTTGGCTGCCAGATTTTGGTATTCCACGCTGCGCTGACTGGAGGTATTTTTTTCTTTTTGTTCAAAGAAATAATCGCAAGCCGATATGAAGCGTTTCCACAAAGCATCCGAATGCTTTCTGGGTACCGGACCTATGGTCTTCCATTCTTTCTGAATCTGAATCAGTTGGTTCGAGGTGGCATTCCAGTCGGTGCTGTCTTTGAGGCTTTCGGCTTTTTCGCAGAGTTCTCTCTTCAGTTCCAGGTTTTGGCTGAGTGATTCTTTAACCGATTTGTAGTAGTTGCTTTTGGTCTGGAAAAACAGGTCGCAGGCAGTGCGGAAACGTTCGAAGACCTTGGCGTTGGCTTTTTTGGGAGCAAAACCTATGGTTTTCCAGCGTTCCTGCCATTCGATGACTTCGGTGGTTTTGCGGTCCCAGTCGCGGAAGCTTTTTAATTTGCTGTAATCGATGGCTTCAAGGCTTTCGCAAATGGCAGTTTTCTGAGCCAGGTTTTCGTTTTCTATTTCTTTGAGCCTTTCGAAAAAGGCCTGGTATTTTTTGTTGATTTCGGTAGAAGCGTCCTTGAAGCGTTGCCAAAGTTCTTCGCGCAATTCTTTGGCGACGGGGCCGGTTTCGCGCCATTCTTCGTGCAGTTTCTGCAGGCGTTTGAATGCTTTGACTACATCGCTGTCTTCTTTTAACCGTTCGGCTATCTCGCAGAGTTCGGTTTTAATTTCGAGGTTCTTTTTGAAATCGTAATCGCGGAATTCGTTGGTGATCTTGATCTGGTCGTAAAAACGTTCAACTTCGAATTGATAATTTTTCCAGAGTTCGTTTACGTCTTCGGCGGGAACTTGCCCGATGTTTTTCCATTCTTGCTGGAGTTTCCGGAATTCGGGGATTTTCTGGCGAATATCGTCGGAGCTGTCGGTAAGGGCCTTGATCACTTCGATGAGCTGATTTTTCTTGATCAGGTTGTCTTTTTTCTGTTTTTCAAGGTCGGCCGTTAATTTGATACGTTTTTCGCGCCACTGATTCATCAGTTCTTTGAACTCGGCCTCGATGGCATTGACTTCGCTCGGAACGAAATCGGCAGGATCGCCGCCGGCCTTGATAAAGGCATTTCTGGAGGCCTCAATATCCAGCTTAAGTTGTTTGTAAAAGGATTGTTTTATGTTCTCTATCCTGCTCTTTACGTCGATACTTTCTTTTTGTATGAGTTCTCTGAGCTGGTCTATTAAATTTCTGATGACGGAATGGTCAATAAGGGAAGCGGCTCCGGGGGCAGTTTCGGTTTTGGCCGGAGCTTCTTCTTCTTTCGGAGCTTCTTCTTCTTTCGGAGCTTTTGCTTCGACTTTGGCTTCAGTTTCGACCTTAGCTTCAGCTTCGACTTCAGCTTCGACTTCAGCTTCGACTTCAGCTTCGACCTTGGTTTCCGCTTTAGTTTCTACTTTTGCTTCTGCCTCGATGCTGGCTGTCTCAGCTTCAACTTTTGCCTCGGCTTTTGTTTCAAGTTCGGTTTTGGCCACAACATCGGCTTCGACCTTGGTTTCTGCTTCTGCTTCGATGCTGGCTGCCTCAGCCTCAACCTTTGCCTCGGCTTTTGTTTCAAGTTCGGTTTCGACCAAAGCTCCGGCTTCAGCCTCAGTTTTAGTCTTGGCTTTGGGAGTTTTAGCCTTTGGCGTTTTTACTTCCTGAGCGGCGTCATCAACTTCCACGGGTTGGGCCGTAGCAGCCTCTTGCGGGCTTGTCTTTTCTTCTGCGGGCAGGTCTTGAGTGTCGTTTGTAGTTGCTTGTTTGCTTTGGTCAACTTTTTCAGGTGTCGGTTCCAAGCCTGCACTCTCCTGCAGCTTGTCGGTGTCGGATATGTCCATAGTTGTAAATCTTACTGCTTTCAAAGGACTCATTGAAAGCAATCGCAAATAAACGTAAATTATTTGGGAATATCAAATAGGCTGTTTTATTTTTGGGCTTCGCTTACAATCTCTCAGGTTAAAAAGTATGGATATATTGCTTATTGTGTTGGGAAGTATTTGTATGCTGGCCGGCCTGGCCGGCGTCGTATTGCCCATACTTCCGGCATCGCCACTGAGTTATTTGGGAATCATATTATTACACCTTACCAGCCGGGTGCAGTTCAGTGGAAAGCAACTTGTTTTCTGGGCTGCGTTGGTGGTTTTGGTACAAGTATTCGATTATTTGACCCCCATACTGGGAGCTAAACGTTTTGGAGGCAGCAAGCAAGGAATCTGGGGTTGTAGTATCGGAGTAGTAGCCGGCATGTTTTTCTTCCCGCCTTACGGCTTGATACTTGGCCCTGTCGTTGGTGCCGTTGTAGGAGAATTATTGGCAGGTAAGCAGTCGGGGGCTGCTCTCAAAGCCGGCTTGGGTTCGTTCCTTGGTTTTTTATTAGGAACCGTGTTCAAGTTGGTGGTTTCCCTTTATTTGATTTATCAGTTTGTAGCCGCTCTGTTTTAAAGCGTCGTTTTCGGGACAGTACAATTACTGCCGCTAGTCGTTATTTTTCCACTTTGCTCTTTTTGTTTTCCAGCCATAACCAGAGATAAGCTACGAAACCGAAGAACAAAGTGAGCGCGGTGTTGAGGCCATGCACGGTCAGCGCAAAGGCGCCGGCGGCTGTTTCATTGATTCCGTACAACACCATGGTGTATATCACCATAAAATGCCAGGCACCTAGCCCTCCCTGCACAGGAGCCACCATACCTAAACTGCCCATAATATGTGCCGTAAACATGGCAATTACACTCAGGCCGAAAGGAATGTTAAAGAAATATTGACCTATGTAGAAGGTGGCAAAATACGAGAGCCAAATAAAAAAACTCCAAAAAACGAACAACCAGGGACGCTTGAGAGCTTTTATGCTTTTCATTCCTTGCCAAATTTTTTTGAATCCCTCGTTCAGTTTATTAAATACGGGGAAATGGCGTAAACGCCTCCAAAGCAAGATAAGAGCCAGCAACAAGCCCAACAGCAATGCCCATAATTGCCAGGAAAACAGGACTTTCATCAGACCACTGGCTTTGTCGGGATATTCGGTAAAAAATTGCCTGAACACATCCAGTTGAAATACCACTACCACGACAACCATAATCAGCAGGCAGATCAGGTCGATAATGCGTTCGGCCAGTACTGTGCCCAAAGCTTTGGTAAAAGAAAGCTGTTTGTATTGTTTCAGCAGGCCGCAACGGGCTACTTCGCCGATTCTCGGAAAGATCAGGTTGGCGGCATAAGCCACAAAAACGGCCAGTGTAGTCGATTTAGTGTCCGCCTCGGGGCAAACCGGCTCCAGCAGTTGTTGCCAGCGCAACCCCCTCACCACCATGCCGATCACAAAAATGAGCAAAAAGGCCAACATCCATTCGTAACGCAAGCCAAGTTGGAAAATCTCTTTGATGGATATCCAGTCCATGCGTTTGTATATCCATGCAAAAAGCAGAACTCCCAGTAACAAGGGGACCATCCACTTCAAGAGTTTTTTTATTCTATCCATTGTGCTACAATTCAATAAATATGCTTACTTTTGTGACCGCGGCAAAAATACGTATATTTTGTTGCCCGATTTCATTCTAAAGCGACAAAAATACAACAACCGTAAAATAAAGGACCGGTTTGCTCTTGCTCCGGTTTATGTTTAATTTTTTCCTTAAAGCTGTGGATGACGATTGTAAGACCAAAGAAAGCACTGGGACAGCACTTCCTCAGGGACCTGTCTGTTGCCCTTCGTATCGCAGCTACGCTGGATGACTGCAAGGGAATGCCCGTACTCGAAGTCGGTCCGGGTACAGGTGTATTAACTCGTTTTTTACTCGATAAAGGCCACGACCTCAAGGTGGTGGAAATCGACAGGGAATCTGTAGCCTATCTGAACGAGCATTTTCCCGAATTGGCCGGCGGCCGTATTTTAGCCGAAGATTTTCTAAAAACCGATCTAAACGGTCTTTACCGGGGCCAGCCTTTCTGCCTGATAGGCAATTATCCTTACAACATCTCTTCGCAGATTTTTTTTAAGGTACTCGAAAACAAAGATCAGGTGCAGCATTGCGTGGGCATGCTTCAAAAGGAGGTGGCCGAGCGCATATGTTCTCCGGTCGGCAAGAAAAGCTACGGTATTCTGAGTGTCTTTCTTCAAGCTTATTACGATATCGACTATTTATTTACTGTGAGCGAGAAGGTTTTTGAACCTCCTCCAAAAGTAAAATCTGCTGTTATTCGTATGAATCGTAACAACAACCTAAAGCTGGCTTGCGACGAAAATTTGTTTAGAAAGGTGGTTAAAACAGCTTTCAATCAGCGCAGAAAAACCTTGCGCAATTCCTTAAAGCCATTGCTGGGGAAAGAAGCCCCTTTTTATACTGAAGCTATTTTCGACAAGCGTCCCGAGCAGCTCAGTGTCAAGCAATTTGAATACCTGACCGGGCTGATAAGCGATTTTTATTACAGTAATTCACCTTCCGGTGCAGGCATCGGACAAAGTTAAGAGATATGGCCGAAATTAAACTTTTTTACCACGAAAACGGAAGAATCAAAGTAAGCCGCAGCCTTGATTTTCTCAAGCAGACTCCTATTGACAAGTTTCTCTGGATCGATTTGAACAATGTGGAGGGAGAGGTCGAAAGTCAGTTGGAAAGTTTCCTGAAAATTTACATCCAGGAAGAGGAAGAAATGGAAGAAATCGAAATGAGCTCCCGCTACATAGAAACTTCCGACACGCTGGTTGTGAACTCAAACTTCTTGTTGAGTGATTTTGAAACCGATACGGTTTCGTTCATTCTTAAAGACGATATTTTGGTAACGGTACACGACGAAGAATTGCCTTCGCTGTTGGAGGCTGCCAAAAAAATAACCACCAGCCCGCGCAACTATCCCAGCGGTTACCACGTGATGGTTGGCATACTCGAAACCAGGGTAGAAAGGGATGCCGACCTTATTGAGGATATTATCGACAAAATTACTGTTTTGAGCGACACCATCAGAGATGCCGACGAAGATGTGTTGATGGATATCACCCAGTTACAGGAACGAATTTTGGCCATACGCCAGAACATCATCGAGAAACAGCGCTCTATTTCCAATCTGCTCAAGAGCGAGCTGATGCCTCAGGAATTGTCGTCCAAACTGACCATCATAGTAAAAGACATCAATTCCCTGATAGACCACACAAAGTTTAGTTTTGATCGTCTGGATTACCTGCAGGATACCTTTTTGGGTTTGGTAAACATCAATCAGAACAAGACAACCAAGATATTTACCATTGTATCGGTAATTTTTATGCCTCCCACGTTGGTGGCAAGTATATATGGTCAGAACTTCGCAAGAATGCCCTTCCTCCACAATAAAGCCGGTTTTTGGATTTCCATGGGCATGATGTTCCTGTTTTCTGGGGCTATATTGCTGTATTTCAGAAAGAAACGTTGGCTGTAATCAGAAGTTCAAACTCTTGGTAATATCGTCTGCCAGGAAGGTATTTCCTAAAAATTCAACCAGTTTGATGGCAAACAGCAGAGCGTGAGCCGGTCCGTCGGCTGTAATTATATTGCCGTCTCTGACTACGGGCTTTCTGGATAATTTCGCTTTGCTCAGGTGACTCTCAAAACCGGGATAGCAGGTGGCTTTTTTGCCGTCCAGCAGCCCCAGATCGCCCAGGATTAAAGGGGCAGCGCATATGGCTGCAACGGTTTTGTCGGGATCCCGGGCAAAGATAACCAACTGTTTTTTGAGCCCGGCGTGGGCGTTTAGATTGTTGGTCCCGGGCATTCCTCCGGGCAGAATCAGGGCTTCTGCCTCATCAAAATTTACTTCATCAAAAGTCAAATCAGCCTGAATGCTGATTTGATGCGCTCCAATTACTGTTTTATTGTCGCCTATGGAAACAGATTTAATTGAAAGTCCTGCTCTTCGTACAATATCCAGGACAGTAACTGCTTCTATTTCTTCGAAGCCCGGAGCCAAAAACAATAAAAGTTTCATTTCGGTTTAATTTAGGTTAGGTTAGATATAAATGGGTTAGGTTAGGTATAAACATGTGCTAAAATCGCTATTTCAGTTAGATATTATCTCAATTGGAAACGGTAGGTGATGGTACCCGTTTGGTTGCGGGTACCGTCGATGGAGTTGAATTTGGCCTTCTTCGCTGCCGCTAAAGCAGCGTTGCGCAATTCAATGTTGTCGGTGTCGGTGCCCAGAAGGTCTATGCCGGCTGAAATAACGGTTCCGGCACTATTTACTGTAATACGTACTACAACCACCCCTTCGGTTTCGATGGAATAGCTGGGACGGGGTAAACTGCCGACAACGGAGCGGCCGTCGAGCGAAAAGTTGCCGTAGCCCGATCCGCCACCGCTTATGTTGGCCGATTCGGGACTGCCTTGTATATCGCCCTGATTGCCGCTGCCTTCTTGTCCAAAACCTTGGCTTTCGCTTTGTTGTCCTTGTTTGGATCCGAAGGCTTGGGCGGCCTGTTCCCTGATTTCGGCAGCTCTACGTTCCTGTTCCTGACGTATTCGCTCTTCTTCGCGTTTGCGGGCCGCTTCTTCTTCCTGGCGTTTACGGGCAGCCTCCAGGACTATGGATTCGTCCTCCTGGCTGATAAGTTCTTCGTCGTTAGACGGCAGCGGTACTCTTTCGGCCGGGGATTGAGGTTGTGATTGCTGATTGCTCAGGGGTTCGCCTCTGGGTTCGAAAGTGCCGGCTGCCAGGTCGATGTTTCCAAAGTTCACCGTCAGTCCCTCTTCGCCTTCGGGGATATGAGCCGTATAGCCAAAAAAGATCAGGCATAGAATCAGCAGGGCATGAACCAGAATGGTGCCGGCAAGAGCTATTATGTCATTTTTTTTGGATGTCATTTTTTTGCAGGCCTGGTGGCCAATACCAATTTAAAATGATTATCGTTGCAAATATTCAGAACCTTAATGAGCTCTCTGTAGGGGATGCTTTCGTCGGCATACAGGGCAACGTACATATCGGGTTCTTTTTGTATGGTTTCAATCAAAAATTGCTCAATGTCTTCGAATGCGATGGTTCTTTCTTTTTCGTTACCGAAAGCCACGTAGTAATTCAGGTCCCGGTCCACTACGATCCGTGTCAGAGGTTTGGCCGAGGTCTGTTGCTTGCTTTGGGGCAACAATACCTTGATGGCGTTGGGATGGACTACCGTCGAGGTGATCATGAAAAAGATAAGCAACAAAAAGATGACGTCGGTCATAGACGACATGCTGAAGCTCGGATCTATCTTGTTTTGTCTTTTTAGAGCCATAGCCGTTTTTTATTTTGCGGGTTCATTCAATAAATCCATGAATTCCATGGTTTTGGCCTCCATATTATTGACCAATTTACTTATTTGAGACACCAGGTAATTATACGCAAAATAGGCACAAATACCAATGATAAGGCCCGCTACGGTAGTTACCAGAGCTGTGTAAATACCCGACGAAAGTAATGTAATATCGACATTACTGCCGGCCGAGGCCATATCGTAAAAGGCTCTGACCATACCCAGCACGGTGCCCAGGAAACCCAACATCGGCGCTCCGCCTGCTACGGCCGCCAGCAGTGAGAGGCCTTTTTCCATTTTGGCCACTTCGAGGTTGCCTAGGTTTTCGATAGCTACTTGTACGTCGTGCATGGGACGACCTATGCGGGAGATACCTTTTTCGATCATCCTGGCTGCGGGATTATCTGCCTGTTTACACAATTTGATGGCCGAATCGATATTGCCGTCGTAAATGTAATCCTTGATGCGCTCCATGAAATTGGGATTTTCTTTAGAGGCTTTGTTCAGGGCAATGAGACGTTCAATAAAGATGTATACCGCTACCAGCGAAAGCAGCAGCAGTGGGATCATAATCCAGCCGCCCTTGACAGCCATATCAAAAAAGTTCATACGTTGACTGGTTTCCACACCTTCCGCCAAAGCGGTTAAATCGGGCAAACTGTCTCCGGCGACGGATTGAAGTAAGAGTAAAAGGTTCATACAAATCATTATTTAAGACAATTTTTATAAGATTTAATACTGTTTTCCAGACCCATAAGTAAAGCATCTACCATTAAGGCATGTCCTATGGAAACCTCTTCGGTAAAAGGAATGCTCCGGTAGAAAAGGGGCAAATTATGCAGATTCAGGTCGTGGCCGGCATTGACGCTTAGACCGTTTTTTCTGGCTGTTTCTGCGGCCTGTATATAGGGTTTTATAGCGGTAGCGGGTTCTTTAGGGTAACGCTCAGCATAGGGGCCGGTGTACAGCTCCACCCGGTCGGTGCCCAGTTTGGCTGCCTGCTCTATTTGTTTATTGTCGGTTTCAATAAAGAGGGAAGTCCTTATCCCTTTGGAACGAAAAGCATCCAGCACTTCGGTCAGAAACGCAGCGTGTTTAATGCAATCCCAGCCGGCGTTGGAAGTAAGTGCATCCGGAGCGTCGGGCACAAGGGTCACCTGATGGGGCTTGACTTTCAGAACCAGGTCCATAAAATTTGCCGAAGGATAGCCTTCGATGTTGAATTCGGTACTTAACAGAGGTTTTAGATCTATTACGTCCCGATAGCGAATATGTCTTTCGTCGGGCCGGGGATGTACCGTAATGCCATCGGCACCGTATTTTTCGCAAAGCAAGGCCATTTCGCATACATTGGGGAAATTGCCTCCCCTGGAATTGCGTAACAGGGCTATTTTGTTGATGTTTACACTTAACTTTGTCATATCAAATATTTTTCCCCACTTTTGTGCCGTCACAACCGGTGCGGCATCAAACATAGTGCAAAGTCAATTAAAACCACAAAAATAATAGAATAATCCGATGAATGCTTAAGTTTTCGGAAAAAAGATTATTATTGCAAATATTTAATATACTTAAGTTAAAAATTTATGAAAATTGTCCTTTTTGGAAAACCTTTTCAGGCAGAAAAACAAGATCAGATCAGATTTATTCTGGAGGAGATTGCCCGGGCCAAGGTGGAAGTCCTGCTGTGCAGCCAATACCATGCCTGTCTGAAACAATGGGATTTGCATACCATTCTTCCGGCATTCAGCCTGACGGAGGACAATGATTTTAATGCCGATTACGCCCTGAGTATTGGAGGTGACGGCACCTTGCTCAATGTAGCACGCAGAGTGGGCGACAAAGGTATTCCAATTCTGGGTATCAATACCGGACGCCTGGGTTTTTTGTCTGCCGTCGATTACAAGGAAACAGGAGCAATGATGTCGGAGTTGCTGGCAGACGATGTCGTTCTGGAAAATCACAGCCAGCTCTGCCTGCAAAGTCCCAACTTCAAGTTGCCCGATTATCCTTACGCATTGAACGAGATTGCCGTACTGAAAAGGGATATTTCGGCCATGTTGCATATTCATGTTTCTCTGAACGGGGAATACCTGAACGATTATCAGGCAGACGGTCTGATTATAGCTACATCCACCGGCTCAACGGCCTATGCCCTGAGTGTGGGCGGCCCTATATTGTTTCCAGAAAATCCCAGCATCGTTCTGGCTCCGGTGGCTCCCCACAGCCTGACGGTTCGTACCATAGTGCTGAGCGACCGTTCCGTAATAGACCTCAGGGTTGAAAGCCGCAGTCAAAACTTTTTAGTGGCCTTGGACGGACGTTCATTTCCCTTGCCCGGAAACGCCCAACTACGTGTGGTGAGGGCCGATTTCCCCATACAGATCGTACGCAGGAAAAGCCAGAGCTTCGTGCAAACGCTCAGAGCCAAAATGATGTGGGGCAAGGACCTCAGGAACACCTGAATTCAACAATCTTCTCTATTTGCGGAGTTCAATCTTTACTTGCGGAGTTCAATCTTTTGGACGTGTCGTAAGATTTCTCCCTCGGAGCTTATGCCTTCGAGAATGAGGGTGTAAGTTCCGGCTAAATCTGCCGTGTAAAAGCGGATTTGAGCTTGTCCGTTTTCGTCGGTAATCAGGTTGGGTTTCCAGTAAATGGTGCTTCTAAGATCGGGTTTGGTGCTTTCTTTTACGGAAGAAATAAAGTATTTGGGTTGGTAAAACTCGACAGGAGGTGTGTAGCCCATAAAAGTAATGAGTTTTTGGTGGCTGCCCAATTCCCTTGGGGCGTTTCGGCCTCCGCGTTTAAGATAGATGCAAATGACTCCGTTTTGGCCTTCGTTGCCGAAAAGGGCGGTTTCGGCCGGATCTTTCAAAACATCGATCATTTCTACTTCGGAAAGATTGATTATGCTCAAATCTTCCATTCTGCCCCTGAAATTGTCGACTTGAATAAGAGGGGTTGCGTTGCGCAATAATACGCCGGTGTTGTCGGCATTCAATGTGATGCCGGGCACACGGATTAAAACATCGAGCAGGGTGGCGCCTCCCATTTCTTCAATTTCTTGCGCCTCGACGGTGTAGCTCGACGAAAAATACATAGCGCCTCTTTCTTCGCGAAGGTTTTTGGCCCTGTCTTCTTTTCTGCCTATCACCTGTACTTCTTCGAGGTTGATAACCAGGGGGCCGTTTTCATAAAAATACCTGTCGCGGCTGGAAGCAAGAAAATCGTCGATGGTTTCGTCCTGAAGAGCTGTTTTGGGTTCGAGCCCGTAAGAGAGGGCCGGCGGGAAATCTTCGCTTTCGGCTACCAATTCCATGACATTGCCCGGTTTTTTCTCGGCTTGTACAAAAAAGATCGAGCTGTCGGGAAATTCAAATCCATCAAAACAAAAACGTCCTCCTATATCCGTCACCGTAGCATCGTAATAGCCGTGTTTGCTGTTCAGGCTGAAAACGTTTATGTTGGGCAGGCCTCTGCGAAAGGGATAACTCTGAATCTTTCCACACAAGGTAGATCCTATTTCCATTTCGTAGCGATCGGCCAAATCCAGTTCGCCTTTGACGACTTCCGGTATCTTGTAGCGTCTCCAACCCTGAGTCATCATCAAGATATCGAGTTGAGAGTTCGCTGCTTTGTTTTCCGGTAAAAAATAGGCTTGGGGCTGTTCAATATAACCTTTGAGCTCGGAACAAAGCAATAAATAACTTTCTATACTCAGGGCATTGGAATCGGTATTAATCAGGTTGTCGTCTGTGATGCTCAGGGAAAAATTGCCCTGAAGGCCTTGTCCTATGCTGTTCCATACCTGCAAATTGGCTCCGGCAGCTTCGCGCCGACCGTAAACGTTTTTGTCGAAAGTGATTTCGGCACTGGCCCGATCGTTGCCTTTAATGAAAACCAGCCTTTCGCTGAGCACTTCAGCTCTGTCATTGAGAAGAAGAATATGCAACACCCCCGAGCCCAAAGCAGATTTGGGAAGACTGAGCAAATCGGTGCCTGCCGAGACTCTGGATTTAAATAGGGGCAGGCCGCGCATATGGACTATAATGGACAATTCTTCCTGTAGTGGATTGTTGTAGGGTCTCAGGATGCTTAGGTGTAATTTATCGGGCATTTGGGTGACGCTTAGTGCATAGCAAGAGTCGGTGGCTTGGGGAAGCTCGATGTTGAGAATTTCTCCTGCCTGATTTTCGCATTCTGCCGTATAACGGCATCCCGGTTCAGTGTAAAGCCCGAAATAGCCCATACCCAGGTGTGTGCTGTTGAACGTGCAGACTTCGTCTGTTCCGTTTTTCAGGATACGGCCGTGTACATCGGTTCCCCAGCCTTCGGAGTCGATGGCCTTAAAGGCTATGGTTTGCATGTTGCCGCTGATCAGATGGCCTCCTTCGGGAAAAAATTGTATGTCGTATTGTTGCCGGTTCCCCTGCGAGGTTTGCTCTTTGTTTTTTGCGGCAGCCGCCTGCATGGGAGCATAGGCTTCGCCCGGGTTTGTCTCTGCTTCGGGAGTGATCAAATTGCCTATGTAAATTTCTTTATGAAAAAAATAATCCTCTTCGAGATTGCGCAAGTAGTTGGTATAGGCCCTCAGGTGGTATTTCCCGGCTGCAATATCGGCTTTTAGAGGTATCTGACTGTAATAGAGCCCTTCTTCGGGTCTTATTTTGATTCTTGAAACCACCTGTTTGTTGTCATTGATCAGTTCTACGTAGATGTAACGGCTGTAGCTCATGGGTTGATGCAGAGCGGCATGTACCATATAGGCCCTGATCCAGATGGTGTCTCCGGCCGAATAATAGGGTTTGTCGTGATGCAGGTAAATCTTTTCCTGGGGGAAAGCCTTGAGCTGGGCTGTCATGTATTGTATGGCCTTTTCTTCTGCACTCGTTTGCTCTGGCAGGTTTTCTGAGGCAAAACAGTTCAGGTGGATCAAGAGGCTGCACAGGAACGGAAGAGCGATGTTTTTTTTCATGGCGGATAGGGGCAATGAATGTGTATGCAGACAAAAAAAGCAACCGCTTGCGCCGGTTGCTTTTCTGTATGAATTGAGCGCCCTTAGAATCTTTTTTCTTTGATGCGGGCTTTTTTCCCTGTCAGGGCCCTGAGGTAATACAATTTAGCCCTTCTGACTTTACCAACCTTATTTACGGTAATAGACTCAATAAAGGGAGATTCGAGGGGGAAAATCCTTTCAACTCCGATGTTTTCGGACATTTTACGGCAGGTGAAACGCTTTTTGCTGCCGCTGCCGTTGATTTTAATAACGACACCGCGGTAGTTCTGAATACGTTCTTTATTACCTTCTCTAATGCGGTAGGCAACAGTCACTGTGTCCCCGCTTTTGAATTTTGGATGAACTTTGCCGGTAGCAAAGGCTTCTTCGGCAACTTTGATCAAGTCCATGATAAATACTCTTTTAAGTCATTAGCAATGACGCAACATCATCGAGCCTCACTATAGTCGACAGCGGTTACGCAAAACGGCTGCAAAGGAAGGAAAAAATATTGAGAAGTGCAACCGGGCAACTAAAAAAATATTCAATCGTCCAAATCGAGCAGCCAAAGACGACACTCGGCATCGCTGGGCATACGCCAGCCGCCCCGGGGAGAAAGATTTACCCGGCCTACCTTGGGTCCGTCGGGCAAGCAAGAGCGTTTGTACTGTTGTTTAAAAAAGCGTTCGATAAACACTTTTAGCCATTGACGAATAACGTTGGGTTTGTAGCGGTTTTCGAAAGCCTGCGTGGCAAGGAACAAGATTTTTTTCGGCCTGAAACCGTAGCGGATCAGGTAGAAAAGGAAGAAGTCGTGGAGTTCGTAGGGACCAATCGCTTCTTCGGTAATTTGGCTGAGCTTGCCCCCGGAGTTCAGGGGCAGGAGTTCGGGACTTATGGGGGTATCGATGATGTCAAGCAGAGTGTTTTTGATCTGAGGGTCGGCCGTATGCTCTGCCAGCCACTGTAAAAGACAGCTGACTAAGGTTTTGGGGATGCCGGTATTGACTCCGTACATCGACATATGGTCTCCGTTATAGGTGGCCCAGCCCAAAGCCAGTTCCGATAAATTGCCTGTGCCAACTACCAGGGCCTGAATTTTATTGGCATAGTCCATCAGGATTTGGGTACGTTCCCTGGCTTGGGTGTTTTCGTAGGTGGCATCGTGGAGGGATGGGTCGTGTCCGATGTCTTTGAAATGCTGTGTGCAGGCAGCTTTGATATCAATTTCTTTTATGCTGACACCCAGAGAATTCATTAGGTCGTTTGCATTCCGGTAAGTGCGTTGGCTGGTGCCGAAGCCGGGCATGGTGATGCCGTGAATGTTTTTTCTGTCCAATCCCAGTTTGTCCATGGCTTTCACAGCCACCATCAATGCGAGAGTGGAATCCAGACCTCCGGAGATGCCCAAAACAAGTTTGGAAATATGGGTCTGATGCAGGCGTTGGGCAAGGCCGGCCACCTGAATGGAAAAGATTTCTTCGCAGCTTTCGCTCATATTGCCGGCCGCAGGTATAAAAGGATGGGGATGGATGGTTCGCGACAGCTTCAGCTTTTTGCCGGGCACGAAATGGAAATCCAGTTTGGTATAGGACAGAGATTCTTCAACGAAATAATCGTTGGCCAGACGCTCCGAGAGCAGGCATTCAACGTCGATCTCTGAGCAGATCAATTGTTTTTCCATGTGAAAGCGTTTGCTTTCGGCCAAAATCACCCCGTTTTCGAGTACGTAGCCGTTGCCGGCAAAAACCAGGTCGGTACTGGACTCTCCCCAGCCGCAGGAAGCGTAAACATAGGCCGAAAGGCAACGGGCCGATTGCTGTGAGAGCAATTGTTTCAGATAGCGGTTTTTGCCGCTCAGTTCGTTAGCGGCCGACAAATTGACTATTAGGTTTGCCCCTGCCAGGCAATGACGGCTGCTCATGGGTATGGGAGCCCAAAGGTCTTCACAGATTTCGGCCGCCACTTTCAGTTGACCCGAACAAAGCAGAATGTTGCTGCCGAAGGGCACTTGTTGTCCCAGCAATTCTAGCTTGTTGTGCGTGTCTTCTCCGGCGGACGAAAACCAACGTTTTTCGTAAAACTCGTGTTTATTGGGCAGATAAGTTTTGGGTACGACGGCCAATATCTTGCCATCCTGAATACAAACCGCGGTGTTGTAGAGCTTGTTGTTCCGGCGCAAAGGGCAGCCCACAAAAACCAGGAGCTTCATGCCTGAGCTGGCTTCTGCTATTTTGCCCAGGGCCTGTTCTGCAGAATCGAGCAGATGCTGCTGAAAAAACAGATCCCCGCAAGTATAAGCAGTAACGGCCAGTTCCGGAAAACAAACTACAGCGACCTGTTCTTTTTCGGCCTCATGCATAAGCTCTATGATGGCTTTAGCATTGTGCATGCAGTCTCCGACCCGCACCGCGGGCAGTGCTGCTCCTACTTTGACAAATCCGTATTCCATATACAAAAGCTTTCAGTCCGGTTTATCCGAATACTGCAAAGTTAAACGATTTTTAAAAAAGGATGGCCAGTCCCAGCCGATATTCTCTCAGCGGACCGGGCCGCAAATTATTAAATCCTTCCATCCAATGCAGTAATTTAAAGTTGAGTTGAACCGCACTGATAATATCCATTCCTCCTCCGTAATAAAAACCCCAGGCAGAGCGCTGAGCCAATCCGTTCATGACCAGTGGGCTGTTGTCTGACTGCCTGGCTGCGACGACCACACTGCCAAAACAGGCTCCGGAGACGTAGGGCCTTACCCAGCCTAAGTGATATCCCAACTGTATTTGTGCGGGCACCAGCGAAATCATGGTCAGGCGGTGGTCTTCACGGCCGTTGTAGACCACATAAGACAATTCCGGTTGATAATAAATGCCTCTGATGAGTCGCATATTTTGAAAGACACCGAAAGTAAAACTGCGGCAGTCTTCCAGTCCGGCAAAAAAAGCCTGGGCATTTTGGCTTTGTTGCCAGGGCTCGTTTTTCAAATTAGAGGAAAAAAACAAGCCTGTTTCATTCAAGCGGTTGGATTTTTGGTCGCCTGCTGCGCCGCTATTCTGGGGAAAAAACAGAAAGATCCCCAGTAAACAAAGCCCCAATAAACAACCGCAACGGTATTTTCTCATGTAAGATTCTGTATTTGTGCAAAAGTACGTCATTATTTCTATTGAGAAGGGATTAAAATAAGTTTTTTTAGCTGTAAAACCGGAAAAACAAGCCTGGGAGCGTCTGAAAAAACGTATATTCGCAGCGCAAAAACAGACAGGTTTTGTACACTTGGGGCGAAGCTGTCCAAAATAGGGAGTATGTATGAATAAAGGATGGATTTTGGTGTTGATTTTTTGGTATGTAGGCCTTTCCAGCCTGGGATCGTCCACAAGACCCTATTTACTCAGGGACAAAGAAAAATACCGTGCCGCCTCTTTATGGGCCGATTCCCTGATGCAAGACTTGAGTCCCGAAGCCAAAGTTGCCCAGTTGTTGATGCCTATAGTCAATGCCGGTGACGGAGCCTGGGAGAAAAAAATCGAAGAACTGGTTCAACAAACGGGAGTAGGGGGGCTTTTATTTGATAAAGGCCAGCTTGAAAAGCAGGTTCTGGCGACTAATAGGGCTCAGTCCCTGGCCGAAGTACCTTTGTTGATATCCATGGATGCTGAATGGGGCCTGGCTATGCGTCTGGAAGGTACGCCTTCGTTTCCTAAAAACACCATGCTGGGAGCTCTCAGGGATACTTTCGTGCTCTACGATTACGGCTTGGAAATGGCCAGACAATGCCGCCTGATAGGAGCCCATATCAATTTTGCACCGGTGGTGGACATCAATACCAACCCGGCCAATCCGGTCATCAATACCCGGTCTTTCGGCTCTGATCCTCAACGTGTGGCGGCTTATGCCGCAGCTTACGCAAAAGGACTCGAAAGAGGAGGAGTGATGGCTGTTATGAAGCATTTCCCCGGACATGGCGACACTTCAGAGGATTCGCATTTGGAGCTGGCCGGACTCCAACGTTCAAGAGCAGGCCTTGACAGTTTTGAATTGGTTCCTTTCAAACATTTGATCCGGCAAGGTGTTTCGGGCGTAATGACCGGACATTTGTCGGTGCCTGCGCTGGAAACGGATGTCCGGCTGCCGGCCTCGCAATCGGCTGCGGTTATTGAGGGCTTGCTCAAAAAAGAACTGGGTTTTGACGGCTTGTGTATTACCGATGCTTTGGGGATGAAAGGCGCTTCTACACAAAGCGGGGATATTTGTGTCAGGGCATTGCAGGCCGGCAACGATATTTTGTTGGCTCCCCCCAATCCCGCGGCCGATGTAAAAGCTATTCTGTCGGCCATTGAACAGGGATCCCTGAGTCAGCAAGAGATCGATGAAAAATGCCGGAAGGTATTGATATATAAATATATACTGGGGCTTAATAAGTATAAACCCGCAGACACAAGCTCTTTGCAGAAACGCCTGAATACGGCCGAGGTTCAACGTCTGAGCCGCTATATGTATGCGAATTCCATCACTTTGTTGCGCAACCGGCAGGACTTGTTACCGTTCAGACACCTGGAGCGAAAGTCCTTGGCCGTGGTCTCTTTGGAAAGGCCGGCGGAAACTCCTTTTGTGAAAATGCTCCGGAACTACAGTTCTCTGGAGACTTTTTCGCTGATGCCCGGCAACGAACTGGACAAAAGGGACCTGAAACAAACCTTTGGCCAATACGACAAAATCATCGTTTGCGTTTACTCGGGCAATACCAATCAGATAGAATGGCTCAGCCGTTTCAACGGATTGAACAATCTTTGCGTTTGTTATTTTATATCGCCCTACCGTATGCAGGTGTTCGACCGGGCTTTGAGTGAACCCGATGCCGTGCTCTGTGCTTACGAGGAAAGTCTGCCCGCTCAGGAAGCGGCCGCCCAGGCTGTGTTCGGCGGAACAGCCCTGCGGGGAGTGTTGCCGGCTCCCATCGGAACCGTTTATCCTGCAGGACATGGATTGCAAACGGAAAAAACCCGTTTATCCTACGGTATCCCCGAAGAAAGCGGTATGAGTGCTCCGGTGATGAGTAAAATCGACAGCATTGTAGAAGACGCACTGAATCAGGGAGCGATGCCTGGTTGTCAGGTAGTTGTGGCCAAAAACGGCAGAGTAGTGTGGAACAGAGCCTACGGTTGGATAGATTCGGAACGCAGCCGGCCAACCAATACGGACGACGTGTACGATCTGGCTTCGCTGACCAAAGCCCTGGTTTGCACACCGGCGATCATGAGTTTGTATGAACAGGGGAAAATCAAGCTGGATGAGCCTCTTAGTAATCATTTACCTGTTTTGCGCGATACCGATAAGGAACATCTTACTTACCGCAACGTTTTGTATCACCAGGCCCGCTTATCTCCTTTTGTTCCTTTTTATCAATATTTGCTGGATACCACCAGCTATCCCGGACCTTTTCTCTCGACCAAGCCCGATTCGCTGCATCCAATGCGTTTTGATGAGTTTTGTTGGATTCCGCTTAATTTCAGTTTTAGGTCGGAATTGGTGTCGGGGGAATATAAAGGGCCTTATTCGCTCCAGGCTGCAGAAAATTTTTATGTAAATGCTTCGTTTAGAGATAGTGTTTGTAAAATCATTGCGGAGACTTCGCTTCTGAACAACACACGCTATACCTACAGTGACTTGGGTTTTATTCTGATGGGCTTTTCCGCCGAAACTTTGCTGGGAAAAACCCTGGACGAATGGGTGGAAAATGAGTTGTTTGCCCCCTTAGGGGCTGAAACCACCATGTATCAACCCCTCAAAAAGATAGCCCCCGGACGCATAGCTCCTACAACCTTGGATACCTGTCTTAGGAAACAGTTGCTGAGAGGATATGTTCACGACGAGGCTGCCGCCTTTTTGGGAGGAGTTGCCGGAAATGCCGGTCTGTTTTCTTCGGCCTCTGACTTAGTGAAGGTTTTACAACTTTTTCTGGACGAGGGCACTTACGGTTCCGTGCGTTTTTTTGAACCCTCCACCCTGCGTTATTTTACTTCGAAACGCAGTAGTCTGAGCCGCCGTTTGCTGGGCTTTGACGGAGCAGAAACCAACAAGAACAAGATTCAGCAGGTAGCTCCTTCGGCTTCCAGAAAAACCTATGGACACATCGGTTTTACGGGAACCTGCTTTTGGGTGGATCCCGTTCATGAACTGATTTATATTTTCCTGAGTAATCGCGTACACCCCGACAGAAACAACAATTTACTGTCGAAACTGGATGTCAGGCCCAAAATACAAGAAGTGTTGTACGAATCCATGGAAGCATACAACAAAAAACAAACAAGCTTGCAGAACGGCTTGTGAAGATTTTGCTTTTTTGTCTTTTTGCATACGATAATTCTGTTTACCTTTGAAGCTTCTTTTATGGAGCAAATAACCCTTAAGTATGATTCAGAAGTTGACGTTGCAGGCGGAGCTTGTTCGCAAAAGGACCCTCGAAATTATTTATGGAGCCAAAGCCGGACATACAGGCGGCTCTTTATCGGCCATTGAGGTATTGACCGCCTTATATTTCAAAGTGTTAAAACTGGATCCTCTTCGTCCCGACTGGCCGGAGCGCGATCGTTTTGTGATGAGTAAAGGGCATAGTGTAGAAGCCTTGTACTGTGTGTTGTCGGCCAGAGGATTTTTCCCCGATGCCGTTTTGGACACCTTCGGCCAATTTAATTCTCCGCTCTTCGGACATCCCACCCGCAAGGTGCCCGGAGTTGAACTGAACAGCGGTGCCTTGGGTCATGGTTTGTCGGTGGCTGTAGGAATGGCTCTGGCAGCCCGTATGGACAAAAGCAGCTACCGCTGTTATGCGCTTATGGGCGACGGAGAACAGGGCGAAGGCTCTGTGTACGAAGCCGCTATGGCCGCGGGACATTACCGTTTGGACAAGCTTACCGCCATCATCGACCGGAATCATCTGCAAATCAGCGGTAAAACTGAAGACGTGATGACTCTTGAACCAATGGCTGAGCGTTGGAAGGCTTTCGGCTGGGAAGTGTTCGAAACAGACGGAAACGATATAGCAGCTCTGCTGGATTGTTTTGAACGCAGTGAAAAGGTCAAAGACAAGCCTAAACTGATTATCTCCCACAGCATTAAAGGGAAAGGCGTTTCTTACATGGAAAATATAGCCAAATGGCATCACGGGGTGCCCAATTCCGAGCAATTTGAGTTGGCTATGAAAGAAATAGATTCCCGTATTGAAAAAATTACCCATTAGAATGAATCCTATGTCAAATACTGTACCCTGCCGGAAAATGTTTACTGATACGCTGTTGGAAATGGCGAGGAAGGATAAAAATATTGTTGTTGTTACCAGCGATGCAAGGGGTTCCGTCACTTTAGGAGACTTTGCCTCGGAATTACCCGGACAATTTATCGAAGTGGGTATAGCCGAACAAAACGCGGTAGGCATCGGTGCGGGCCTGGCATCTTGCGGCAAGAATGTTTTTGTCTGCGGGCCTGCTTGTTTTTATGTGGCACGTAGCCTGGAACAAGTCAAGGTCGATGTGGCTTATTCCCATTATCCGGTGCGGATACTGGGCGTCAGTGGGGGAATGAGCTACGGGGCCCTGGGCTCAACACACCACAGTCTGCACGATATTGCCGTGTTGAGGACTTTTCCCGGTATGCATATAGTGCTGCCGGCCGATATTTATGAAACCCGCCGCTTGGTGATGGCTCTGATGGATTATCCGCATCCCGTGTACATTCGTGTGGGCCGTAATGCCGTACCCAACGTTCACGACAACGATAAAATAGACTTTACCATCGGCAAAGCCATCCGCTTGGCCAAGGGTAAAGACTTGACGCTCATTGGCACCGGAGAAACGGTATATCACTGCCTGGAAGCTTCGCGCAAGTTGAGCGAGCACGGCATACAGGCAGGAGTGCTCGATATGCACAGCCTTAAGCCTTTCGATGCTGAAGCAGTGCTGCAGGCAGCCGAAGAAAGCGGCCGGATTATCACGGTGGAGGAACACAGCATGTTTGGAGGCCTTGGTGCTGCGGTGGCAGAAACCTTGGTACAGCACCATCCGGTTCCCGTAAAAATACTGGGTGTGCCCGACGAAAATGCAGTGGCCGGCACCCCTCTGGAACTCTTCCGGCATTATAGTCTCGACGCCGAAGGTATAGTTAAAACCGCTCTAAACTGGCTCCGGGCATGACCGAAAAATTCACCTTGGCCATAGATCAGAGTACTTCGGCAACCAAGTTTTTGTTGTTCGACGATCAAGCCGGTTTGAGGCACCGCCTCTCGCTGGAGCACCGTCAATATTATCCTAAAGCCGGCTGGGTGGAACACGATCCCGCAGAAATTATAGAAAACATATATAAGGGCGTTGAAGTCTTATTAAACAACAGCGGAGTAGCTCCCGGCGACATTGTTTCGGTGGCCATCACCAACCAACGCGAAAGTGTGCTGGTATGGGATGCCGCCACTTCCAAGCCTGTCAGTCCGGTAATAGTCTGGCAATGCCAGCGGGGAGCGGCCATTTGTGCCGAGCTCAAAAACAAGGGCTACGAGGAGATGTTGCGTTCCAGAACCGGTTTGATTATTGATCCTTATTTTTCGGCCAGCGGTGTACAATGGATACTGGAGGAAATTCCGGGTTTGAAGGAGCGGGCAAGGGCCGGAGAGCTGCGTATGGGCACTATGGATTCCTGGCTTATCTGGAATCTGACCGGAGGCCGGGTACATGCCACAGACCAGACCAATGCCTCCCGTACCTTGTTGTATAATATTCACAGCCTGAGTTGGGACAGGGAAATTCTCTCTCTCTTTGGTATCCCTGAATCCATGCTGCCCCGGGTATTGGCTTGCGATCAAGTGTTTGGCAATACAGACTTTCGTGGTCTGTTACCCCGGGCTGTACCTATAGCCGGAGTACTGGGCGATTCTCACGGAGCCCTGGTCGGACAAAGCTGCTTTACCCCGGGAATGGGTAAAGCTACTTACGGAACGGGTTCCTCGGTGATGGTCAACATAGGTTCGACTCCTCTGAAGGCTCCCGAAGGTTTGGTAACTTCGGTGGCTTTTGCCGCCCTGGGAAAGACATATTACGCTTTCGAAGGCAATATTCATTGCACCGGAGCAACCATTAAATGGATGGAGGACGAGCTCGGCTTGTTGACCGGCTCTGCCGAAAGCGAGGCCCTGGCTTTGAGCGTTGACGACAACGCCGGAGTTTATCTTGTTCCGGCATTTGCCGGTTTGGGTGCGCCCTGGTGGAAACCCGATGCCAGAGCTATTATATGCGGTTTGACCCGTGGCAGCAACAGAGCACACCTAGTACGTGCCGGCCTTGAGGCCATAGCCTATCAGGTAAAAGATCTGGTAGATCTGATGCTCAGTCAGGCCGGGACAACACTCGAAGAGCTCCGGGTTGACGGAGGTCCGGTACGAAACCGTTTCCTGATGCAGTTTCAGGCCGACATGCTAAATGCCCCCATCAACGTAAGTCCCATTGAAGAAGCTTCTGCACTGGGCGCCGTGTATATGAATTTTTTGGCCCAGGGCCGGGTCCGGAGCCTGGAGCAACTGAGTCAACTCAAAATCCGGAAGGAACAACTCAGGCCTCGGATGAATGCTGCACAAAGAGAACAATTATACGCCGGCTGGCAACAAGCCGTAAAAATGATTTTATAAACCTTACAACTATGTCATACAAAAAGCAACTTTGTTTCGGGGTCATAATAGGCACCCGTAATTATTTCAACTCGGCCCTGGCCAAAGACGTGAGAAAATCTTTGTTGGAAAGTCTTACCAAAGCCGGTCACACCTACGTTATTCTCGATGAAAGTCAAACAGCCACCGGCAGTATCGAAACCCGGGAAGACGGCATCAAATGCGCCAAACTTTTTAGGGAACACCGCGACTGCATCGATGGAATATTGATTTCCCTGCCCAATTTCGGTTTCGAAATAGGTATTATTAACGCCTTGGATCTGGCTGAACTCAAGGTTCCCATTTTGGTACAGGCCTGCGACGACGATAACGACAAGGTAGGCCTGGACAGTAGACGGGATGCCTATTGCGGAAAAATATCGGTTTGCAACAACCTTTATCAATACAATATTCCTTTCAGCCTGACCTCTCTGCATACCTGTGCCATAGACAGCAAAGAGTTTGCCGCCGATTTGGATTATTTTGCCGGGATTTGTCGCGTGGTTCGTGGTTTACACAAGGCCCGCATCGGTGCCATCGGTACTCGTCCGGCCGGTTTCCAAACCGTCAGGGCCAGCGAAAAAATCTTGCAAGCTAGCGGCATCACGGTGGTTCCGGTGGATTTGTCCGAGATAATGGCGGCTGCAAATAAGTACGACAACAACTCGGCTGAGCTTAAACAACGTGTCGAAGAAATCAAGGCTTATGCCCGGGTTCCTGAGAAATTTGCCGAAAAACTGAAAGTTCAGGCTAAATTCGGATTGGCCGTTGAGGCTTGGATCAAAGAAAACGAAGTGGACGCTACGGCTATTCAGTGTTGGGATTCGCTCGAAAAAAACTATGGTTGCGCGGCTTGCGTCAGCATGAGTATGATGAGCGAAAAACTCATACCCAGCGCCTGCGAGACGGATATTGCGGGGGCCATTTCTATGTATATGCTCACTTTGGCTTCGGGTCAACCGGCAGCTTTGGCCGACTGGAACAATAATTTTGCCCGTGAACACGATAAATGTGTTTGCACGCATTGCGGTAATTTCCCCAAAAGCTTTGTCAAGAACCCGTTAGAACTGGGAACATTGGGTGTATTGGGTAGTGTGTTGGGCAGTGAAGCCACTTTTGGCGCCGTCAAAGGTAAAGTTTCTGCGGGTGATTTCTCCTTTTTCAGGATTTCGACCGACGACAATTTCGGCCTGATCAAGGCTTACCTGGGTGAAGGCGAAATTACCGACGAGCCCTATGGCATGGATGGTTGCATTGCCGTTACAAAAGTAAATAATCTTCAGCAGTTGATGAGGTTTATATGCAAAAACGGTTTTGAACATCACGTGGCTATGTGTCGCAGCCGAGTGGCTGATATCCTCGAAGAAGCTATTGATACTTACCTGGGCTGGGATTTGTACCGCCACCGTTAAAATTTCCCCGGGGCGATGAGAGTAGTATTTGTAGATTTTAAATAAACAATACGATGAAAAACAATTTCTTAGCCATACTACTAGCGGCTGTCGTTTTCTTTGCTTTATGCTTAGGCTTAAGCTCTTGCCGGGGAGGTAAAAAGAAGGTGAAGGGTAAAGACAAAATAGCTGTTGTGATTTCAACGCTCAATAATCCTTGGTTTGTCGTTCTGGGTGAGACGGCCAAAGAAAAAGCCATTGAATTGGGGTACGATGCCGTATTGTTTGATTCTCAAAACAATCCTTCGAAAGAAACGGAACATTTTGACAATATTTTGTCCTCGGGTTATAAGGCTGTTTTATTTAATCCTACCGATGCCAACGGTTCGGTGGTCAACGTAAAAGCTGCCAAAAAGGCCGGCATCCCGGTGTTTTGTATGGACAGGGAAATCAACGACTCAGAAGCTGCCGTTTCTCAGATTCTTTCCGATAACTTTTCGGGTTGCGTGGCCCTGGGACAGTATTTTGTAAAGAAATTCGACGGCAAAGGCAATTACGTAGAGATACTGGGTCTTGTGGGCGATAACAATACCTGGAACCGTTCCAAAGGTTTCCATAGTGTGGTGGATAATTATCCTCAATTGGTCATGCTGGCCCAGCAAACAGCCGATTTTGATCAGAATAAAGCTATGGAGGTAATGGAGTCGATGATGCAGGCGCATTCGAATATTGATGCGGTCTTTTGCGGCAACGATGCTATGGCTATGGGAGCCTATCAGGCCATCCTGGCAGCAGGCAAGGCCGGCCGTATTCTGGTCTTTGGTTTTGACGGAAGTCAGGATGCCGTTAATGCCATCAAAGAAGGTAAAATGGAAGCTACCGGCATGCAATTTCCCAAAACCATGGCTCGTACTGCTGCGGAATTTGCCGACCGGTATCTTAAGGGTGACCGTAATTTCCAGAAAAAAGTGCCGGTGGCCGTGGAATTGGTTACGCCGGAAAATGTGCACAAGTACGGAGCATTTGAGAAACTGGAATAGGTGATGCGAAAAAGTTTAAAAATCATCCTTGCCCTGGTGGCTTTTATCCTTGCTCTGTATTTTTCTTTTTATACCGAGTCGCTGAGTGAGAGGCAATTAAAAGAACAGTTCAAAGAATTCAATCCCGCTCAGGTGGTCGATTACTGTTGGGAACACAAACTGGAGGATTTGGTTCGGCACGCTATTCCTTGCGAAGAGTTTTTCGCAGGTTTGCAAGGCGACGCCAAATCCTATGCCGAAAGGCAGGGTAAAGTGCTGGGCATAGGCTCCAATTATTTCTTTGTAATGCAGGCTCAAGCCGAAATTTCCTCTGTCGATGAACATAATCTATACCTGATCCTGAACCGGGATGTAAAAGCGACCATTCCCTTGGTAAATATATTCAGTAACCTGGCTCGCGATGCCTCCGCCTGGTTCAACCCCGACGATTTTCAAAACACGATGGATTTTAATGCTCTGTCGTCGTACCTGAACAAAAAAATTCTTCAGGAGGTACTGGCTCCTCTGAGCGAACGGTTCAGCCCCGGAGTCAGAATAGAGTTCGTTGCTGCCGTCGAGGTAAATATCACTGATTTGCCCTTGAAAGAACTGGTGCTGATTCCCTATAAAATCGAAATACTGAGTTAAGGCAGTTCCATGTATAAGTCCGATTCTGAAATTCTGCTCGAAGCCAGGCACATCAGCAAACAGTTTCCCGGCGTGTTGGCCCTGGACGATGTCGGTTTTAAGGTTTATGCAGGTAAAGTAAATGCCATTGTCGGTGAAAACGGGGCAGGCAAATCAACTCTGATGAATATTTTGTCGGGGGTGTATTCCGACTATCAGGGAGAAGTGTTGCTTTGCGGCCGGCCGGTAAGCTTTTCGGGAACGGCCGATGCCCAGAGGCAGGGAATAGCCATGATACATCAGGAATTGAATCTGGTTCCTTATTTGAATATTGCCCAGAATATTTTTTTAGGCAGGGAGCCATTGAATGCCTTGGGATTGATAGATTTCCCCAAAATGAAAAGGGATACGGTCGATTTGCTCGAAAGATTGCATTTCGACGAAAGTCCCGAAAAGTTGGTCATAGACCTCAGACCCGGTCAGCAGCAAATAGTGGAAATTGCAAAAGCTCTGTCTCTTCACGCCAAAGTTTTGATTATGGACGAACCCACTTCTTCCTTGTCCGAAAAGGAGGCCGGAATATTGTTTCGCCTGATAAGGGAACTCACCGAAAATGGAGTGGGAGTAGTGTATATCACTCATAAAATGGACGAGATAAGACTGCTGGCTGATTATGTAACTGTGTTGAGAGACGGTTGTTTTATCGAAGCTTGCCCGATACAACAAACCAGCGTGGATGAATTGGTGCGCAAGATGGTCGGAAGGGAACGCAAGGATTTTTTTATAAAAAAACAACATCGCCCGGGGGAATGCATGCTTGCGGTCAAGGATCTTTGCCTCAAGGACCCATTGCGCGAAGGCAAATACCGCCTGAAAGACATAAGTTTTGAAGTGTATGCCGGCCAGGTATTGGGTATTTACGGCTTGATGGGTGCCGGACGGACCGAATTGATGGAAGCCTTGTTTGGTTTGTACGGCAAGCAAGTGGAGGGCCGGGTGTTTGTCAAAGGGAGGCAAGTTAAATTTAATAACACTAATGCCGCGGTGGCAGAGGGCTTGGCGCTTATTCCCGAAGACAGAAAAACCGGAGGACTGGTTCTCGACATGTCGATCGAGCAAAATACAACTCTGGCTTCTCTTAAAAATTTTTTGAAACATGGCCTGCTTTCGTTTAAAAAAGAACGGGCAACAGCAGAAGAAATGAGAAGCAAACTGGAAATTAAATCGTATTCCGGTTTACAATTGGCTTCTCAACTCAGCGGAGGCAATCAGCAAAAAGTGGTTCTGTCCAAGTGGTTGCTGACTAAGCCCGGCATTGTATTATTGGACGAACCTACCCGGGGCATCGACATTCACTCCAAAAATGAAATTTATAAATTGATGGACGATTTGGCCGGCCAGGGCATGGCTTTGGTGGTGGTATCTTCTGAATTACCGGAGATTATGGCTGTGTCCGATAAAATAATTTGCCTCTGCGAGGGTAGGTTAAGCGGACGTTTTGAACGGGACGAGTTTTCTGAAGAAGCCTTATTGAAAGCAGCCTTACCCGATAAGGCTTAAATACCCGATAAGGCCTAAATAGCAGTGATTATGAAAAAGAACTTTAAAGTCATTATAGACAAACCGGTAATTAAACCTCTGGTCGCTCTACTGCTGATGGTGGGAGTAATGTCCGTGCTTTCGGGAAATTTTGCCACCACCGACAATTTTTTCAATGTTTTGCGCCAGGTTTCGGTTAACCTTTGTATATCGGTGGGAATGACCATGGTTATTCTGACCGGAGGCATCGATCTTTCGGTGGGTTCCATTCTGGCGCTGAGCGGTGCTGTGGCGGCCGGACTGAGCAAAAACGGTTTCAGCTTTCCCGCAGCAGACCTTTACGTGGGCTTTACCTTTTGGGGCTGTATACTGGCCGCTTTACTTATCGGTGCTGCGCTGGGAGCCTTCAACGGCTGGATGATCACACGCTTCAAGGTGCCGCCTTTTGTGGCTACTTTGGCCATGCTGACCATAGCCAGGGGATTGACCATGTTGTACACCAAGGGTTTCCCCATTACGGGTCTGGGCGAGAGTTTTTCTTTTTTGGGTACCGGCTGGTTTTTGGGAGTGCCTATGCCGGTGTGGGTGGCCCTGTTGATCGTGGCCTTCTTTGCTTTTTTTATGTTCAAAACCCGCACAGGACGTTATATTTACGCCAT
>Ga0255341_1001180_pt1 | contig 38671 bp, 27 predicted proteins | sample wastewater_treat_8_FD_192418 | JGI IMG/M metagenome (GOLD analysis project Ga0255341, IMG submission 192418) | Wastewater microbial communities from Lulu Island WWTP, Vancouver, Canada - plant12 | ecosystem: Engineered > WWTP > Wastewater > Unclassified | place: Canada: Vancouver, British... | reverse complement strand
AATATTTCGCTTATTGCCAGCAGTATTATGAGCAAGAAACTGGCCTCAGGTGCAAATAGTATAGTGTTAGATGTTAAAACCGGCAGTGGTGCCTTTATGAAGACTTTTGAAGATTCTTTAGCTCTTGCTTCAACCATGATTGAGATAGGGGAGAGTCTCGGAAGGAGGACTTCGGCTTTAATAACCGATATGGATTTGCCCCTTGGGTATGCTGTGGGCAATTCTCTTGAAGTGATTGAGGCTATTGAGACATTAAAAGGAAGAGGGCCTGAAGATCTTAAAATGTTATCTGTAGAGTTGGCTGCACGAATGCTGGAAGGTGTGGGAAAGGGAAGTTATGAAAGATGTTCTCAGAATAACCCGATACTATTGTTTTAGCTTTTATAAATTCCATTTTGAGCCTCTTTTACCAATTAATGATTAAGAACTAAAAAGCTTCAAAAATTTACTTTCCGATAATATTTCGTTAATTATAAACTTGCCGTACTTACTTTACTTTGAATCTCAACACAGTTTTTAGCCTGCTGGCTTCAGTCTTGCGAGGGTCCGAAATATATATTTCGCGATGCTTTAATGAGCTTCTTTCATATCCATTGTCTCTACAATAACATTCCATTTTTTCAAAGCTTGCAGGTTCATCATCATAGCTTCCTAAATGAAGCATCTGACAGCACATTCCCTCGGTTATGGTGATAAGCTTAATTTTATCAAGATAATCATTGGGCTTTTTATTTTTCGTTTCCATAATAAAACGCTCAAACAATTCATCATCTAAAAACTCCGGCTGACGAATCATTATGGAGTATGCATAGTTGCTTTTATCGGTTATTGGCTTGGTTTTATCCACCAAATCCCACACACCCTCAAGGGGAAAAACAGTATAATCATAATATCCTTTGGGAACTTCCTTGCTTTTATAAGACATTTTTACCGTATAACTAAAGCTGTAAAGTGCAGCAGTAGCTAAGGCGAACTCATCGCCATTAGGATCTCCTTTGCCGTCAATACATGCAAATTTCATTGAAGGTACTTCTATAATACCAGGGTCATTTTTAGGCAGGTATAAATCCTTAAAAGCCTTTTTATAATCCAGTTTGTCCATAGTTTTCCTCCATCCTTGTACAATATGAAATTCATTTTCATAAATAATCTTTACATATTGTAATGAAATCAGTATATCACTCTAAATCTGACAACTATATGTCATATTATTAATATTTCTTTAAAAAAGATACTTTTGCAAGCACTTGTAAAACACCCGCTTTCTTCGTTCTATACGATGAGAGGCGGGTGATTGTGGGGCATTATGGGCCATTCATAAAAATGATTGGTTTTTGAGTGTTACTTTACAACTAAGAAATACAATAAAATGAGGATTCCCAGAACAATTCTATACCAGCCAAAAGCTTTAAAATCGTTATTTCTGATATATCGCATTAAAAACTTGATTGCTATTACAGAAACTACAAAAGCCACTATCATTCCACTTAGCAATACAGCTATTTCCATGCCTGTAAAATTAAATCCGAATTTTATAATCTTTAATGCACTAGCACCAAACATTATAGGAATAGACATAAAGAACGAGTACTCCGCAGCAATATGGCGAGAGGACCCCAACAATATACCTCCAAGAATAGTTGCTCCCGAACGTGAAGTCCCCGGTATTAAGCTCAGCACTTGAAATATACCAATTCCAAATGAGGTTTTATATGATAACTCTGAAAAATTTGTAACTGTTGGTTTTTTATTTTTATTCCTATTTTCAATAACAATAAAAAGTATTCCATATATAATTAATGTGATTGAAACTGTAACATAATTATAAAAATGCTCATCCAGCCAATCATCAAATATTACTCCCAATACTCCGGCGGGGATTACACCAATTAGTACCTTGAACCAAATTGATACTGTATCTTTTTTTTCTTGTACAGTCTTTTTGGTCGAAAATGGATTCAACTTGTTAAAATACAATAGAACTACAGCCATAATTGCTCCAAGTTGAATTACTACCAAAAACATTTCTTTAAAAGAGTCATTCATATTGAGCTTTATAAACTCATCTGCTAAAATCATATGCCCTGTGCTGCTGATAGGCAACCACTCAGTAATACCTTCTATAATTCCTAGAATAATTGCTTTTATAATCTCAATAAACTCCATTCCCTTTTCTCCTTCTTCTAATCTTTACCTCCATTACATTGCACAGCATAACATAAATATCGCCTATTGTAAAATATTAGCCCCATGGTTGTATAAACTTTGATAAAAAGTCATGGGGAATATTAAATCTTTCATTATCAATAAATACTTCCTCCAATTCATCAACTAATTCTTCCTTCTCCTTATATTGACTGATCTCTTTATGAATGCTTTCCATTTTCTCATCGAGCTGTGATACCGTATCTGCTGCCATTTTAAGCTCTTCCTTCAAACCCTCCGGAATTTCTTTATCGTATTTATAGTAAATTTTATGCTCTAAACTTGCCCAAAAGTCCATAGCAATAGTTCTTATTTGAACTTCAACATAGACATCATCTGCTCTGTCAGACATAAAAATAGGTATTTGCAATATTAAATGCAAGCTTTTATAACCATTAGGCTTAGGATTTTTTATATAATCCTTGCATTCAATCACCTTTATATTTTTTTGATTTTGCAGCATATCTTTCAATTCATAAATATCTGAAATAAATGAACAAGTGATTCGAATACCTGCAATATCCCGGATATTTTCTCTTATTGAAGCTAATGATAGTTCATATCCTTTTCTATAAACTTTTTTTACAATACTTTCAGGCGTCTTTAGACGAGATTTAACATGCTCAATAGGATTATAGTCATGAACATAGCGAAACTCTTGCCTCAAAATATCAATCTTTGTATTAACCTCATCCAATGCAAATTTATAAGACATAAAAAATCGAGTCAGGTCTGTTTTTATTTGCTTTAGATTCATATTTTTATTACTCTCCATTCTACATCTGCTCCTTTTAATCTTTGATTAGTTATTATTGGCCGGATAATTCTTTAATCTTTAATTTAATTTTACTATATAAATATGAACTAAATATGAACATTGGTCAAATCAGTTCTTTAATGTGGTGAATTCCATTTTAATCCTTGTATTCTTTATCTCAATAAAGGTCTTCCTCCATCGTCACCTCCATGAATTGTTTTCTGTCCACTTCATATTATCCCATTTTGAATTAAAACTGTCCATGTTATTGTTATCGACCTATTATTAAAAATTTGTATGATTACAATAAATATCCTCTAAAAGACTATTAATAATATCCTTGTTTAAATACAGCACCATATGTTAAAAACGGAAGGATTTTTTTGTATTTGTGTAGAAATATAAAATATACATAAGTCCCCACAACTCATCTATTCAACTTTTTGATTAAATAGGATAATCCCTTAAATAATAGCATAAATTACTTTTGGCAGCTTATTCTTTTGTTTTGATTTACTCTAAGTTCATACTGAGATATTATTAATAATGATGCATACATTTGCAGGCTGGTGTGAAAAACTTAAATATTCTTCACCTCTCGCTGCAACAATAGTATAAAAGGAGATATATAGAATGTTACAATTAAAAGAAATCAAGAAAAGCTATACAACAGGAGATTTTACTCAAGTTGCATTGAATAATATAAGCTTGAGCTTCAGAAAAAATGAGTTTGTTGCTATTTTAGGGCAAAGCGGATCCGGTAAAACTACTTGCCTCAATATAATTGGAGGCCTGGATCATTACGACAGCGGTGATTTGATTATTAATAACAAATCCACAAAACACTTTAAAGACTCAGACTGGGATGCTTATCGCAACAATAGCGTAGGCTTTATTTTTCAAAGCTATAATCTTATCAATCATTTAAGCATTATAGATAATGTAGAGATGGGAATGACTTTGAGTGGTGTTTCAGTTGATGAAAAGCACAGGAAAGCTCTTGAAGTACTGGAAAGGGTAGGACTACAGGATCATATCCATAAAAAGCCAACCCAGCTTTCAGGCGGGCAGATGCAAAGGGTTGCTATCGCTCGTGCTCTTGCAAATGATCCGGATATTATTTTAGCCGATGAACCTACCGGTGCCTTAGATACTACTACCAGCGGGCAGATCATGGATCTTATAAGGGAAATTGCTGCCGACAAACTGGTTATAATGGTTACACACAATCCTGAGCTTGCGAATCAATACGCAGATCGTATTGTAAGATTTAAAGACGGTAAAGTTATTGATGATAGTAATCCGTACGAAGCTGCTAATGAAGATACAGGCTATGCACTGAAAAAAACCAGCATGAGTTTTGCTACTGCTCTTAAATTGTCCGGTAGAAATATCGCAACAAAAAAATGGAGAACTTCACTTACTGCCCTTGCATCGAGTATTGGAATTATCGGTATTGCCCTAATTTTAAGCCTCTCATCCGGTTTTCAGCTTCAAATAGACAAGTTCCAGAGAGATGCTCTTTCTGAGCTTCCCATCATCATTTCCCAGACATCCATGAACACTGACGAAGAAACTATGGCAAAAATGCGTGGCGAAATGAAAGAAAACATGGTAGGGAATAGGAAAAATATAGACTCTGATAAAGTTTTTCTTTATGACCCCACTGAGGGATCATTTGTCCATACAAATAAAATTACAGAAGACTATATTAAGTATATTAACTCTATTGACCCTAAAGTATTAAGCAGCGTCGGCTACACCCGAATGACCGGAATGAATTTGCTCCGCCAAATTGAAGGAAAAGCTTCACCTGTATCATTGGCAATCGGAATGAATACAGATATCAATGACACTCAATCCATGGCATCCGGCTTCAGCGGGAGAGGGCTATCCTCCTATCCTGAACCATTAGACGATTCATCGGTATCCTACCTGGAGAAAAACTATGACTTGCTATCAGGAAAGTACCCTAAAGATGAAACTGATTTAGTACTAGTCATAGACAACAAAAATCGTATTGACTACTCAGTTCTGAAGAATCTTGGGTTTAATACAGATAATGTAGAAAGTATAGATTCTAAAGATATAGTAGGAACAGAGCTTAAACTGATTGATAATGATGATTACTATACAAAAACAGACAGGGGTACATTTGTTCCCGGCAATAACTATGATACAATGTACAATTCAAAAAACAGTATCACTTTAAAAATTTCCGGGATTGTACGCTTGAAAGAAGATGTCAGTATTGGGGTTATAGGCAATGGAATTGCATATAGTGATAAACTCGTTCAAAAAATCATTGATATTTCTCAAGACTCTGAGATAGTTAAAGCACAACGTGAATCGGATAATAATGTTATTACTATGGAAAACCTGGATAAACAGGCAAAAGCTACATTTTTAGCCTACCTGGGCGGTGATTCAACCCCTTTAATGGTTTATCTTTATCCTACTAACTTTGAATCTAAAGATGTTGTTTTAGAACATCTTGACAACTATAACAGTGGTAAATCACAGGAAGACATGATTATTTACACTGATCTTGCAAGCTCTATGTCAGAAATGACCGGCAGCATAATGGACGCAATTACCCTGGTGTTGATTGCTTTTGCTTCAATTTCTCTAATTGTTTCTCTCATTATGATAGGAATAATAACATATATTTCTGTTTTGGAACGTACAAAGGAAATCGGTGTTTTGCGTGCACTTGGTGCAAGAAAAAAGGATATTTCCCGTGTATTTAATGCCGAAACCTTTATCATTGGTTCTTTCTCCGGTATTTTAGGTATAACCATTGCCTATCTGCTCACTATTCCTGTTAATGCAATAATAGAGAAAATGACGGATTTGCCGGATGTAGCACAGCTGAACCCCCTCCATGCTATTCTATTAATAGTAATCAGTGTAACATTGACATTGATTGGGGGATTATTACCTGCTAGAATGGCGGCAAAGAAGGATCCTGTGGAAGCTTTGCGAGCAGAATAAAAATAAACCATACGAAAGAAGGCAACCGCTTTTCTCACCCTTTCAGCCAGTGCATGATAAGCTCTTGCCTTCTTTTTTACTGTTTTTTCTTGCCAAATTACTTGCTGCCAATTTTTCTTGTTTCTAATTTGGAGTAACTGTATTTGTGCTTGTCTGTTGATCGACAGGCGGCAAGTCGCTAATATTAATTGATAAGTTTTGAAGCAAATATTGTTTTAATTCTAAAATTGCTTGGTCTCTATCATTTAATCGTGATTCGCGATGTGCTGACACTATTTCGTCTAAATAACTCCTTATTTCAGAAGATTTGGATACAACCAAGGCTTTTCCTTGTTCATTAATCATAAATCCATATAAATTATTTAATGCTAAGTTAAATTGATACATTGGATCGCTATCATTTTTGTATCTTATATTATATTGCATATATGTCAGTATCCATGACAATTTAGCAACAGCTTGATAATAATATGTCCCTAGTTTTTGGTCAGTCTCATACTTATACAAATCTTGTACAAACTCATTAGTTGTTTGAAATATATCTAATACTTGTTGATCAGTATAGTGTAACTCTTCTATCTTATTGTTTTTCTTTATAATTACAATTGATTGCATAATATTACACAATAGTGATATGGTAAATCATATAATAAGTGCTTTTTTCATTAATGCATTTTCTCCTTTTTCCTTGTTATTAATATTAATGACATATTCAATTCCAGCTAAAACCGTCTGGCTTTTTTACCAATTGATCCATGGATCTGACCTTTGATTTTTGCCGACCTTGTAACCCAACTTATCACCCTTTTCACAAATATATTGAAACATGGGTATATTGTATACTTTTCCGCTTTCAATATTTACAACATTCACAGAAGAGGACGTCCTGCCATAAATGTTGGTATACAGCCATTTATCATCGGGAGACCAACCAAAGTCACCAATACTGATACTTTCGGTAACGCAACGAATTGTATTATTGTCAATTATCCATAGTTTACCATCATTATATCTTGAACCAATATATTCTGTGAATAAGTATTTGTCACCCTTATGGCTTTTTATCAGATGTTCGCTGTCATATGTTTTATTGATAATCGCAAGGCTTAAAGCTGCCGAATCATGAATAGAAGAATCCTTCAATAGATTCTCCAAAGGTTGAATGGCATTTTTAACATTAAACTTGTCATAATATTCAATAATTTTATTTGCACAATACCGGCGTATGACTAAATTATTATGTTTCATTCCAGCACAAAGAATCAAAACTGGATCTAACTCATTATTGACAGCCTCATCCAGTCGACTAATATCTAAGTATGCACTGTCTATAGTAGTACTTTCCGATTTTAATGCCAGTTTATCCCACTTATCTTCAGTGGACTCCAGTGTGACGTTTCCTTTATGGCTGCATGCACCAAGTATAAAAATGCAACTCAGGATAATAGTATAAAATAGAACTTTTTTCATTAAAATCTTCTAAAATAAATTGATATAATCTTTAATCATAGAAATTATATCATACATTTTACATAGTTAATAAAAAGGCTTAACCTATATGCTTTAATTGCAGCAATCTGTACCTTATAGAATAATTATTTATTTTTTAGTTAAAGACTTTACTAAATCAATAAGTTCCTCTGAGTATTCAAGTAGAAACCCTCATATTTCTATCAAAATGCTATATCAGTCTGGAAAACTATTTCGAGGCAAAAAAAGCTATCTTAAAAGCATTAGATATAAAATCAGAAGACAGCAAATTAAAGGAAACTCTTCTTGAAATCAATAAAAAAATCAGGGGCAAGTTATCCTATGACCTGCTTGACAGGCCTAAGGACAAGGCTTTAATAGCTCAAATTAAACAAATAGATAAAGAAATCTATGCATATTACCAGAAGGTTTATGAAGACAATAAAAATTTTGGTCCTTCAGAATTCGGGAAAATATTTACAAAAGATAACATTATTACATACACCATTCTTTTAACCGTTCTTGTTGTTGGGATTTATCTTTATAAATCATACTTCAAGCAGAATATGTATTTTATTCTACTGACAAATCCAATAAGTTATTTTTTGGGGTTATTTTCATTGATGTTTCTCATTTATATTTTACGAAAATAGTTGATCAATATGCCATTATCCATCACTATCCATCTCTATTTTATTTCTAACTGAAACCAAAAGACCGAGCCTTTTCCAACTTCCGATTCCACACCATATTTCGCTCCATGAAGCTCAAAAATCTTTTTGACTATGGAAAGTCCAAGCCCCGTACCTATTATTGCTCGTTTATGCTTTTTATCAACTTTATAATATCTATCCCAAATATAAGGAATGTTTTCCGGTGCAATGCCGTCACCATGGTCAACAACTTCGATTTTCACGCCATTTTGCACCCTGTTTTGTCTCACAACTATATGCCTGTCATCTGTGCTGTAATTAACGGCATTGACAAGCATATTGTATAAAGCCTGTGTGATTTTTGCTTCATCCGCTATGACATGTACATCTTCAGAATGTTCGAACACAATAGAATAGCCGTCATTTCTCAAAAGTTCCGAAAGCCGTTCAACTGTTTCGTCAATGCTTTCAGTGAGGTTATATTCATACATTTGGAGCTTCATTGCACCGATTTCAAGCTTGGACACATCGAGAATATCGTTTACAAGAGATGAAAGTCTCTTGGTTTCCGACATAATGGTCTGCACCTGTGTAGCGGTAATTTCATCGGGAAAGTCCAGCATCATTTCGGCATAGCTATAAATTAAGGCAAGAGGTGTCCTCAAATCATGTGAAATATTTGCAATAAGTTCCCGCCGCAATTCATCAACCTTTGAAAGCTCGATTGCAGCAGAATTAAGAGTATCGGACAGCTCTTTTACCTCTAAGTAACCGCTTCCGTTAAAATCTGCATTGTAGTTGCCCTTGGAAAGTTTTTTAGCTCCCTCATTGAGACGTACAAGGGGCTTTGCTATTACATCCGACAAGCTCAGCTATCTTATCTGCGGAGAAACCTGCTCTTTCATTCATCTGCTTTGCAGCTACGGCAAGCCTATCACCCAGTTTCGCGGCTTTTTCGGTAAGCTCGGCCTGAGCCTGGGCACCAGAGGATATCTGCTGCATAGCTTTTAATATTTCGCCTGCAGTTGAGTTTGCCTCTTCCACATTTGCAGATAATTCCTCTGCAGCTGCCGCCAATGATTCCGATGATTTCTGGGCATCCGTAGACACCTTAAGGTCTTCAGCCATTTGAGCCAGGTCTGCAGCACCTGCATTTAGCTCATTAAAAGCCTTGTTCTGCATCTGGATTGACTTTCCACTTCTTCCGCAGCACTGCTCTGCTCCTCAGCAGCTGCCGCTATCTGTTCAGCAATCGCCAGGAATTCACCCGCCCCCTTGTTTGCGTCCACTGCATTCTGTGCTATTTCAACAACACCCTTTTGTACCACTTCGACTTCCTCATTGATTTTTATGAGATCCTCAGTAGTTTTCTTTGCTTTTTCGACCTCCTCATTTGCAGCCTTACCAGCGTTTTCAATATCTCCCACGACAACCTTTACATTATTTTGAATTTCATTTACAAGCTCTCTAATATTTCTAGCAGACTTTTCAGAGGTTTCAGCCAGATTTCTGACTTCATCAGCCACAACCGCAAAACCTTTTCCGTGTTCCCCTGCTCTTGCGGCTTCTATAGCAGCATTTAATGCTAGTAGGTTCGTCTGGTCTGCTATTCTAACAACTGCCTGAACAATTTCTCCTATCTCATTGGACTGCTTCTCGAGCTCTCCTACCAGCTTCACCGATTCTAGGTTGGTATCAGCCGATTCCTTAATTCCCTTTATCATTAACTCAATATCATTTGAGGTATTTTCTACGAGTTCCTTTGCAATGTCCACCCTTTCCAGAGACTCCTTTGCATTCTTTTCGGCCACAACCGAAGCCTTGTCTACCTGGTTTATTGCGGCTCTTGATTCTTCTGCTGCAGAAGAGGCTTCGTTTGCTCCATTAGCAATCTGCCCCATTGTTGCACCAAGCTCTTCTGCAGCACTACTTGCTTCCTCGATACCTGAAGCAAGCTGTTCTGTAGCTACTGCAATCCTTTCAGCCAATTGCTGCTGCTTGGCTAGTGTTCTGGCTTTCACCTTGTCCTGTGCCTGCTTTCTTGCAAGTTCTCTTTTTTTCTCCATTTCATCCGTTGCTGGCAATGATGCCTGTGCCGCCCCTTTTCCGATTCTGTCGTTCGAAGGCTTTGCAAGCTTTTTTTCCATAACAATACGACCTCCTAAATTTAAGATTTAAATTCAAGAATTTATTTTTGATAAAATGCACAATAATCGGAAGCATTTCATCTTTCCAGATTCACCGTACATCCTCATCCAATTAGGTAGAAGGACTTTCAATCACATTGCATAAAAAAAATTGTTATGTTCTGATAGTTTGTATTAATTCCTATATGCGAAAAAATATTGTAGAAACAACATCAAAAATTTCTTATTATTTCTATAATTTGTTCATATTGATTTAGTGTATCATTGTCCATGTGATTAAAATCTTGATAATGTTGACTATGAAGCAAGAGAATACTTATTTAGTATAGCATTAAATACCAGATCATCAGATAATTGCTGTTTGCTAAACTTTACATTATTTTAATGATAGCTCATGAATAATTTAGGTTGAATTGCTGGTACAGGACTATAGTCCTATCCTTCTTATGAATTTTATACAACAATATTACTAATATGTTGCTAAACATTACATTCGACAAAAAGTTGGTTATTCCTCTATAATATTAAAATTATTTTATATTCTATAAAATAATCTTAGTCGTAATTGGCTTATTATTTTTTATTAATCTGCATTTGAGGGACTTTTAGCCTTTTTTTCAATTTTCGAGGTAGGTTTTCATGCATTATTATATTACAATACAGATCATGGGTTTTATTCCATTTGAAATACCTTCAAATGGAATAGGCTGGAATAAGGTGAATGATCATTTTATCGGAACATTCACTACCAATTCACGGTAAAGTTGTTCCGTACCTTCACTATTGCGGAGACTTATATATACATCTTTTTTACCGGTTCTTTCAATCTTTATTGTAGGAGATGATTTCGATTGAACAAAGAGTAAAGTTTCACCGAGAGTATCTGATTTGAAATTCCCTTTTAAAGCTCCTCCGATACCTCCATAACCGTTAGTCCTTGTACCAATACCAATATCCCTCATGCTTTTGTCTATAAGAGATATATCAGCAATTTCAGAGAAATCAATCTTTAATCCGTACATAGCTTTTATTTGTATGCGATCGTCAAGTATACTTACATCAGGATCTTTTTCACCATAAAAAAATAACACACCTACCGCAATAAGAATTATTGCAGAAATTGAAATTATAGCGATAATAACCGCTTTTGGCGTTTTTGATATTGAACCGTCAGTTTTATTAATAATCGATTTGCTTCTGTATTTTTTATAAATCCTATTATATGCAACAATTAAGACAACAGTTCCCGGGACACATATAATTGCTAATAAAATAGCACCTATCTTAATGCTGAAAAGTGACAATATACCTGCCATAACCATACTAATGGTGTAAATTGTCCACATCAAGCCGTTCGCACGGTTGTATGCCGGAATATCCGTTATCTCTTCAGGTCTTACAGTACTTCCCGACCAAAAGTGCATCGGGTCTTTACGTTTGAACGCCCAAAGAGCGATTCCCCCAAAAATCAATGAACAAAGCCAACATGCAGCAGCAAACATGATATTCTCAAACAACATTACTATTTCCTCCTTCCCAGCTTTCTCGCAGCAAATTTTCTTGTCTCTTCATAACTGTCATACATACATTCTTCCAATATTTCAAGGGGCAAAATTTTACGTTTAAACATACTCTCCACAAGATAAAATCGACATGAGGAACACAATGTTTGTCGATAAATATTTAGGAATAAACCTGGATCAATTTTACAAGATCGTTTATCAAGTAAATCCTGTATATCCATAAAAGCACTATGCCAACTGCCTTCATCATAAGAAACAGTCAGACTTTTAATAGCCTCTGCTAACAATTTTTCATCATTTGGTTTGTAACAGCTGCATAAGAGACTCATAGCATTTGCAATTTCCTTTTTTTCCAATAAAAGAGATACAGCATAATTATGAATTTTATCAGAAGATAAATGCTTCATCATTTCAAATGCAACATCACGAATAGACTCATTATCACTTCTCGTAAGCTCAAAAACATACTTTTCATCCAATGGAAGCTGATGATTCCCGACAGGCCTCAATCAATTCCTTTAGAGTTGGCACCACTGGTTCTGATACCTTATGAACCGCAAAACTTTCTACTTCTTTAAAAAATGCCTTTACAGCCATACTTTTTATTGCATTTTTTTGCAGATAATTATCAACTCGTTTTTGACCAAATTTATTTTTGGAATTATAGTAAAACCAATCTAAATAAAAAGTATTCGTTTCATTTGATTTTAAATAGTATTCTCCAACCTGCTCCACTATTTTTTTATATGCCCTAAATCCGTCAAGCGATGTCAGCCAAACGCACAGCCATTCAAAGTTGTCTCTCTCATGCCAAATACCACTGGACCTACGTTTTTTTGACAAAACCGCTAGAAGTTGATTATATTTCTCATATAATGCATTGCGTGCTTTTACACTACCATCACTTGCGAATAGATATAATAATTCGCACAACTGATCAAATACCCAAGTATCTAACTTCATTTTCATGAAATGTCCAATAATCTTGTCTTCAAAAAAGCTTTTGTCATCAAAAAGGCAAATTGCATTATATAAATATATTCCACGTCCACCCTCACATTGCATATCATAACAAGTGTCATGAAGACAGCACCATAAAACAATATCTTTATATTTCTCACGAGAATTGCATGCTTTCAATTCCAGATATGCACTTCCTAATCCCCTCTTAAAAGCTTCTTTAAATTGTGTTTTCGTCATTCCCTATCTCCTTAAAATAATTAAACAAAAAACACCTCTATTCTTTTCTTTAATCTTTACAACTATAAATATACTCATATTCACCAACAATATCAATATATAAGCTAAGAATAAAATAATTGGCAGCAGGAAGCTTATTAACCATCCTGCTGCCAATATCATTTCCGTGACTCATTTAATGAGTGAAGCATCAGCCCTTTGTCGTACCCGCTAATTACATAGTTGTCGACTTCTCTTAATTAAAATATTCCTTCCATGCCGGCAATTTACGCATCATCTCTTCAGCAATCTTTCCGGCAGCACTTTCATCAAATCCCTGGGTCTTTACTATAAATTTCGTAAGGCTCTCTTTCTTTTCTTCAAAAGATTGCATTTCCCCATCGGGACGCGAACAATAGACACAGTAATCCTTGCTCTCGTCGTTCGCAGCGAAATCTGAAATATTCTCCATAGGCATTCCACAAGCAATACATGTTTTCATTCATAATACCTCGCTTTCCTTTTTAATTAAATTTAGATAAGTAGACAGTAATTCTGTTCTGTACCTTCTTATAACCGACTCATTAGAATGTGAGAAAAATTCCTTATTCAGCAGATAATAATGAACTAGACCCAGCCATGTATTGAAGAGCATATGTATCGGTAGCTTTTTGACTGTTCCTTTTTCTATCTCGCGATCAATGACACTGCTGAAATGATGTGCCACAGTCGACTGAATAACCGCAAAAATGCTTTTTGCTTCATCCGGTAATCTATTTTTTTCTGAAATTAATCTGGAATAAAACGCTTCATTCTCTTCGAGGACATTCAAATGCTCATTCAATAAACTCTCTACACTGTCACACTTTTCTGCAAGCATATGTAGACTTGCCCCCATATTATCTCCGAAGTCTGACAGCAAACAAGTTAATAAATCGTTAAGAGTTGGGAAATGGACAAATATTGATCCATGCGAAACTCCGGCTTCCTTTGCGATAATGCTTGTCGGAACCGAAAAACCTTTTTCAGAGAAAATTCGGTAAGCAGTTTCAATGATTTTTTTACGTGTATTCGATTTTTGTGTCTGCCTTGAAGAAACTTTCATAATTGACTCCCCACTCATTGAGTATATACTCATTATAAATCTATTTGAATTTTTTGTCAAGTTAAAAACATTTATAAATACAAAAAGACCCAACCACGAGAGTCAAGTCTATTAGTTTCATTTTAACATTCTATATATTAAGTGATTTACATTTTTTGCAAGCCAAACTTCTAAACGCAGTTTATAATCTGCTAATCCATTTGATGCCTCTTTTTCAGCGGCTATCAACACTGTAGTTCGCTGCATGCCATTACAATTACTTCTAGAGTCAAATAAATAATCCATAATATACCTTCAAAATATTTATATATACTAATACACAAATCATTTTTATCGCACTAGCCACCCATAATCCTCCCTGCAATCCACAATATAATCAACAAACACTGTCTGATCCTTTATTTGATACAGAATCAGATAATATTTTTCAACAAACATCTTATGATACTTATTTAGGGGTATAAATTCTGCAATAAGAAATGGGAATCGTTCAGGCATTATAGAAAGTGAGCGAATAGCATTTATAAGATCGTTTTTTGCTTTACGTACAGCAACAGGGCTTTTTTGTGCCAAAAAACCTACGTGACCTGCGAGCATTTGGCGAGCATGGTCGGAAACAATAACCTTATACTGAGTCTTCTTTTCCATGTTCCACCTCGTCAATAATGCTTTCGAGATAGCTGTCCAATTCATCTGGTGTAACTCCAGTACGTCCAGCCAATCGGTCTTCCTCAACAGCCAGCAATTCTTCTCTTAGCTTCAGCATTTTTTCTCGACGGGTAAAAGCCTCTATATCCATAACCACGAGATCACCCTCGCCATTCTTGGTAAGAAAAACGGGTTCTCCAGTGGATTTGCACAAAGCTGCAATTTCATTATAGTTTTGCCGGATACTTGCGGATGGTTTAATCTGCATGGTATCAACTCCTTATAGTAACATTCTAATAATATTATACTCCTTTCATGCTATGATATCAATTAGCAATCGTGTTATGTATGCGTCTTTTTAAACACAAAATAATATTCATTATCCACATAATTCAACCCATTGCTTGATTTTTTCATATTTTTCAACGGTATACTATGCTCCTGAAATACCCTAAGCATTTTTTCACCTGTGTCATTTTCAATATGGTATTTATCTCCCTTTCTGCGAATGAGCGCCTCTAATTTGAGAGATGAATCCTTTAAAGCTTCCTTGGCATCATTTTGATGATTATTGGAAACAATAATTCCTCCAGGCTTTATATATTTATTACAGTATTTTGTTATACCTCCGGCATAAATTGAGAGCAGCAAATCATAGTTATTTTCTCTAAGGGGAAGCTCCTTTGTATAATCACCATGAATAAACTGAATATAAGCCGACTGCTTATATTTTTTATTGCCGTTTATAATGCTCAATATATTTTGATTATCGTCAAAAAACTTCTTGGCTGTTTCACTGATATCGACATAAATAACATGCTGAAAATAAAAAGAAGGCGTTATATGAATAGAACACCCGGGATACAATACCGTGCAACAGTTGTATTCATCTTTTATCAATTTGAACAGCCCTGCTCTATCGAAATTCAAAGCAGAATAAAACCTATTGTAGGAATCATCAAATCCAATGCGTTTCATGTTAATCACCGTTTACACAACTCCACCAAACATTTTACAGTATTGGAGTTTCTTATAGTAACTTTATTATAGACAGGTTTTCCAACGATTTTAGACCAGCGTGTTCTGGAAAATGTTTTTAATGGAGCAGACCAAAATATTACTTTGCCAAAACTGCTGACTTTTTCATACTCAGGCTTAGCTTCTCCTACTTCCTTAAACACCTCATCCACAGTAGTTGGCGGTATAACAAATATAGCATTGTGCTTTGATTCTTTATCAGCACCCCACCAGTCCGGTGCATTATTTAGTACTTCAATCAATTCTTCTGCAGATATGATCGACAATGAGATATCCAGCTTAAACCTCTCAGAAATCAAGGCTTCACAGTGCTTTTTCAAAAACTCAATATCAGAATCCTCACTTGAAAATATAATGTTGCCACTGTTAATGTACGTGACCACATCCTGAAAACCATTTTGCTTCATTAATTCCTTTAATTCTTTCATCGATACTTTGTTTTTTCCACCAACATTAATACCGCGAAGTAAAGCAATATATTTTATCATGTATTCACCCCTGCCTTTCTTATTGTCAAAAATCTTGCAGACTTACTTATACAGTACTTCAGGAATCTATAATTCCATATAGTTTGCTACAGATTTTTACCCCTTTTTTCTATATAGTACCAACATACATAAATGCTTGCAATCAACAATATATTCATCTTCTGGATATATAATATAAAATACAAAAATGATAGCGATCCAATGTCTTGCCGCCTGTCGAACAACAGCCAAAAGAGTTTACCCTGCAGGACGGACAAGTGGTTTCTCTCACATTCCATGCCATGATTACACCTGTAAACGCTACTGTATCATCATTGAAAATACAGTTATATATTATTACAGCCATTATGATTTTGGCTTCTGTTGTAATTGCACTGGTGTTGTCGGATGTAATAGCAAAGCCCCTTGCACGTCTCAATGAAGGAGCTAAAAAACTTTCCAAAGGCAACTACAATGCAGATTTCAACGGAAGCGGTTACTTAGAGGTAAAAGAGCTTTCCGATACCCTTAATTCTGCAGCAATTGAGCTTTCAAAGGTTGATGAATTACGGCGGGAACTTATTGCAAATATTTCACATGATTTAAGGACACCGCTTGCTTTAATTTATAGTTATGCCGAAATGATGCTGGACTTTCCCGATGAAATTACCGCTACACAGGTGCAAACCATTATGTCGGAAACCAAGAGGCTTTCATCTCTTGTAAACGATATTCTTGATGTGTCTAAGCTTGAAACCGGTGCAATGAAGCTCCAAATGCATGAATATAACCTCACTGAAAGCATTGATGAAACAGTTGAACGGCTCTCGGAACTTTTGAGAAATGACGGCTATTCTATTGTGTTCGAGCATTCTGAAGATGTACATGTAATAGCGGATGAAGCAAAAATCACACAGGCTTTATACAATATGCTTGTCAATGCCGTTAATTACAGCACAAATGACAGGCATATAGTTGTGAGACAAAACAGGGTGCAAAATGGCGTGAAATCGGAAGTTAGAAAAGGCTCGGTCTTTTGGTTTCAGTTAGAAACAAAATAGAAATCGAGCCTAATGCAAAGATCATAGTATCGCAGAAATCCTTAATAAGCAAATCTTCCATAATGCTTAAATTACTGTCCAAATTTACAGAATCTATTCTCCGCGGTTTTTCAAACTGTCCGCCATAGATATCCTTGCCAGCTTTCTTTTACATAAAGACTCTGAAAATTTATATGTAAAAAACATGAACACAAAACAGATAAATATATTGATATTGCTGATTCTTGAAGGAATATTTACGTTCATTTGGCTTCCGATAACTTCAAATAGCTTTCCCATTAAAACAAGTATTAGTGGAACAGATACAAAATACCCTAAAATAACTATGAAGTTATTAGTTCCTAGTATCAGTGATCCTATCTTTTTATCCCCATAGCCCAGAATTTTCATTAATGATATACTTTGCTTGTTTGATTCAATTGAAAGAGTTGTTATAACATAAATCAAAATCAGCCCTATCATAAAGGATATGAGGCCAAGTATACCAAGCATAACCTTTTCGAGTTCCATATATGTCTTGAACCCTTCCTTTTGATCTTTTGCTACTAACACAGAAACCAGCTTACTGTCGTCAATTTCCAGCCTTTTATCAGACAAAATACCCATATAGCTTCCTTGAGGATAATCATTTAACTTATTAAAGATGTCAATGGGCATATATACATAATTGTTATAATCTTCCACTAATTTATCAATTTTAATGGGCAGTTCTTTAAGACTGAGCTTATTTTTGGCGTTAAGGATATCGCCCTCATTCAAGCCCAGTTTAGCAGCCAATGGTGCTGAAATTACCGTGTTGTCCAGCCTGACGGGATTACTGTCCAGGTCCTTGAACTTTACCAGCTTTGCATTTTTGTCAATACCATATGCAATAAACGTAATCTCTTTACCATTTTTATCTTTTGCTATCACAGGTGAAAACGATTCAATTTCTCCGTATTCAGGTGCCATAGTTTGAATCGAGTTGAATTTATAATCAAATTCATTGGTGTAAGTATCCACCATACTGGTAAACATATAATTGATTGAATCATTAGCTGCAAAGCCGAACAGCAGAAGTAAAGATGCAAAAGCTATTCCGACAAAGATCAGGCCTTTCATTTGCAAATTCCTGACCATATCCTTGATTCTGAATCTAATGTTGAAGTTAAAAAATTGCAGCTTTAATCTTCTTTCAATGAAACCAACCTTTACTTTGTTGCCTGAGTTTTTTATAAGTTCAAGAGCAGGTCTTTTCAAAGCCTTATGAATAACTATATAAGTTACAGGTATCAGGAAGATGAAGGGCAGTATAATGCTGACAAACAAGGTTGAATAGATGTTATGCCCCGAAAGCTGTGGAAGATTGTACTTGTAAATAAATACCGACATTAAAACCTTTGAAAAAAACACTCCGGCTATGGTTCCCAGTATACCTCCACATATTGCTAAAACAAAGGGATAGCTTAGGTAATACCTCAAAAGAACACTCTTTTTGTAACCCAGTGCATATAAGGTTCCAAGCTGAACAAACTCATCACGTAACAACCTCCATATAAAAACAGAAACCATGACACATGTGATTATAAGAATAATAAACGGAACAAGACTGCCTACCTGGACAAATGAATCCGCATCGCCGTCAATGGTGGTTATTCTGGTAATTTCATCGGCGTTCTGCCACTTGACTATGATGTTATTTTTACTGATTTCCTCTTTGAACTGTGCTGCATTTTCCTCGTTGAATTTGACCATGTAATAACTGTATCCCTCAGGAATATTACTAAAATCCTCTTTTGAAATAAGAGCAACTCCAAAAGCATTATGATTTACCACCATATCGTTTTCGGTCTTAAGAATATACGTATAGTCAGGAGTGGAAAAGAAGCCTGTAATAACATATTCACCTTGGTAAATCTTAATTTTGCTTCCGCATTCCAACTTGTTGGCTTTTGCAAACTCTCTGTCAATCAACAGATCCCCGCTGTTTTTTAAAGCATTGCCATTTGTAATGGAGTATTTGTTTACTTTTTCGGTAGCTCCCAAAATCCTTATGGTCTTATCGTCGTCGTACTTGTAGTCAAGTGTTTTCCTGGATTCCAGAAGAATATTGTATTCCCTTTCCAGTTCCGTAACATTATCAATTGGTTTTTGCATGATAAAACTTGCATCTTCCATTTTATTATCTTTTCTGAATTCATCTACAGTATGCTTGACACTTGGTCCCGAAATGTTGAACCCGGTATATAGCATACAGCTTAACAATATTAACAGGAACGATCCAAGATACCGGGACTTGTTCTCAAGTATTGTCCTTTTTACCTTTTTGTTTAAAACCATCACCATTCAATCCTTTCAGGAGATATCAAGTTTGTGTTCAATCTGTCCTCAACAATTTGACCGCTTCTAAGCTTGATTACTTTGTTTGCCATATCTGCAATAGCATTATTGTGGGTAATGATAAGAACTGTTGTGTTAAATTTCCTGTTTATTTCTGAAATAAGCTTTAATACTTCTGTTGCCATTTCAAAATCAAGGGCACCTGTAGGCTCGTCACATAATAAAATTTTGGGCTTTTTTACAAGGGCTCTGGCGATAGAGACCCTTTGCTGCTGCCCGCCGCTTAATTCTCTAGGAAATTTATCCTTCGAATCTTTTAATCCTACTGCATCAAGCATTTTCATAATATCTTCAGGGTCTTTGCTGATATTTGCAGAAATCTCCACATTCTCATAAACTGTAAGATTTGGAATAAGGTTATAAAACTGAAATACAAAGCCTACCTGATCTTTCCTGTACTCTGTAAGCTGCTTATCCTTTAATTTTGTTATATCAGTGCCGTCAACCACTACCGTTCCCTCGTCGGCATAATCAATTCCTCCCAGAATGTTAATAAGAGTTGATTTACCCGAACCGGATGGGCCCAGAATAACACATATCTGACCTTTTTCAAGGGTCATTGAAACACTTTTCAAAGCAATAAAAGGTACATTACCAGCATTATAAGTTTTTTTAAGGTTTTTAATTTCAAGAAACATTCTGCCACCTCATTTATCGGATATATTTAAGAATCTTGATGGTTACAAATTTTCCAGCTGTTTTTCACATTATCTTTCAGTACTTTCTTTGATTGCATAAGAAACCGGAATTTCTTTCCGACTTTCGGCAATTTTGCCTTCCAATCATGTAAATAGCTGTTAATTATATTCATGATAACATCCTCTTTAAATCTTTGTCAAATTCTATCTTTATTTTCCTTTGATATTATAGACTTTAAATTTTCACATAATTCACCCACAAACATTGACGGGTTTGCAATTATGTTTTCCATAGCTTCCTTAAAGTGAGCCAGCATTCTGAGTATGGTTGCGTCATCAAAGATTTTCCGGTTGTAAGTCATAAACAAAAGCATGTCGTTGGCTGTTGGAAATATGTCAAAGCGGAGTGGAAATCCTAGTCTCAGGCAGCAGTTTCCGGTGCCCGGTTCATCCCTCATACCGCTTATCTCTGCTTCCGAGAGTCTTACGACATTCTGGTAAATAATATAGTTTTCAAACAGGGGAATATCCTTATCCAACCCGGCCCATTGGCCGATTGTCAGAAGGGGAATGTTCTCATACTGGCTTACTTCAAGCTGCATATCCAATAATTTTTTTAACCATGAAAGAATACTCAGATCTTTTTCTATTTTAATATAATAGGGCACTATGTTCAGGTTGGTCCCCATTATAGATTCTACTCCTTTTAGTGTAGCAGGCCGACCACTTACCAAAATCCCATAGCATACCTTATCCAAGCCTGAATATAAACCAAGAAGCATTGTCCATGCTGCCTGAACAACTATATTTGGTGTTATGTGATATCTTTGTGCAAACAGGTTAATAGCTTTCGTGGTAGTTTCTGAAACAAATATTCCGTTTCTGAAATACCCTTCACCGGTATTTTGTATGTTACCGGGTATACTTGCTGCAAGTGGCATGGGGCCTTCAAAGCCTCTCATATAGTCCTTCCAGAATTTTTCTGCCTTATTCATATCCTGTGATAAACACCAGGCAATAAAATCCCTGTAAGAACGATGCTGTGGGTACGGCCTTAACTCTTTATTCTGAAGCATGGCATTATAAACCATATATACTTCCTCCATAAGCACTTGCAGCGACCATCCATCTATACAAAGATAATTATTAGTCATAACAATCATATACGTATTGACATTAAGTCTGGCAACATATAATCTGAACGGTTTTGGCTGTTCCAGTTCAAGCCCTCGGTTTTCATCTGCCCTAAAGTATGCTTCGATACTTTGCCTTTGCTCTTCATAGGAAAGACCGTGTAAATCCTCATATTTAAACGGTAGTACTGTAGTTTTATGCACAAGTTGCATCGGCCTCTCAAGACCCTCCCATAAAAAGGAAGTTCTCATAATAGGGTTTTGAGCACCCACATACTGGAACGCCTTTTCAAACAACTCTACATTAAGTTCACCCAGGTGAGCCTGGATCTTCTGCATGACATAAAGCCCATATTCCGGGAATTTTAAAGTTTTATGCAGCATAAACTGCTGCAGCGGCCCAAGGGGATAAGCATCTTCAACAACATCCGAATTAACTTTTACAGCAATAATCCTTTTCTCATCTTCAGTAATAAGGGACCACGGTTTTGTGACAATGTCCCCATCATCAGATTCGACATTATCGGCAAGGATTACTTCCCTTGCAAGAGATTCAATGGTAGGATTTTTGAAAAGCTGGCCCGCAGCTATTTTAACTCCATTGTTATTGGCCCTTGCAATAACACGTATACTTAAAATGGAGTCTCCGCCTAACTCAAAGAAATTGCTGTCAACACTGACCCTGTCAATGCCCAGTACCTGGCACCATATATCAGCCAGAATTTGTTCTACAGGAGTTCTGGGTGCGATAAATTCTCTGTCATCGGTCGATATAGCTATTTGAGGCTCCGGAAGAGCTTTCCTGTCAAGTTTACCGTTAGAATTCACAGGAAAACTGTCCATATACACAAAAAAAGAAGGAATCATGTAATCGGGAAGCTTTTGCTTCAAATAGCCCTTTAATTCCGGGAGCAGTTGCCTTTGCATTTTGTGTTTGAGAGGATTATTGGCATACTCATCCCACCTGCCAGTTGAATTTTTTTCATCATGTTGAAGACCAACCTGTATACCAAAATCTGTGGTAGGTTTTTCACAATGGTCAGGCACAAGAAAAGCATCATAACAGTCAGGAATTCCCGATGCACAAAGATGAAAGTAGGTATCAAATGAGTATTTTTTCCCCAATTTTCTCAGTTCATCAGGATCAATACCTGAAGGCTGACTATTCTTAAGTTTTTCCTTTATTGCTCCAATCTCTATTGTATCAGGACTCTTTTTTAACAGTTCCAGCATATTTATTTCATAGGACAGCCTTCCGTTCTTTATGTTTTTTATTCCAATTACCTGCCCTGGTGATTTAGCTAGAAAATCTTCCAGGGAGTATATATCTTCTATCTGGTCCGCATAATTCAAAATTTTCATATGAGTCGGTTCTTCTTTACCATTTTGTTTCCCCATCTTAATTATCACATCATATCTGAACTTGGACATTTCATTTAAATACTGAGAGTCTTTTAACAATACCCGGACGCTGATTCTACTGTCAAAACACTTCCCGAATTCCCGAAAAAACTCCGGCTTAACAGTTAATTCTTCCTCCATTGCTATATTCCTGGACAATCTTTCTTTTAAAAGGAGTAAAGACGAAGTTGAATGGGCTTTAAACAATTCTACCGACGAGTGAAAGTGCTCAAGAAGCAGATTGTTTCTTACATCTCCTATAAATATATGTCCCCCCGGTTCAACTATCTCTTTTAGTCTTTCTAGCACCTTGGCAAGATAATTTATATCTGGGAAATATTGCACAACAGAATTTAGAATTACCGTATCAAATTTTTCATTTTCAAAACACGAATTATCATGTGCAGGCTTATTATAAAGCTTTATTTTTGCCTTATCCAACCCGTACTTTGCCAAGTTTTCTTCTATATAGTCAAGAGATGTTTGCGAAATATCCGTTCCCACATATTTTTCACATTGGGGTGCAATACGGAATAGTATAAGACCTGTTCCACAGCCTATTTCCAGCACTTTTTGTGGTTTTAATGATTCTATTCGTGAACATGTTCCCTCAACCCATTCCTTCATTTCTTCAATTGGAATGGGTTCACCGGTGTAACTGCTGTTCCAACTGACAAAATTATATCTGGGATCCTCATTCTCAGGCTTCTCATAGGCCATCTCAAAAACATTTTTCCATTGTTCCACTTGTTCCGGTCCCAACGAATTCTCTGTCTCAACCTCTTCTGTACTGAAATTCGAAAAGTCGGGGCGTACATATGCGACAAGTTTCTTATCCAATGAGCTTTCTATTTTGTTTTCCTTCTGTTCTCCTATGTTTCTGGCAACAACAACAGCGTCAAGGACTCTATTGTGTTTTAGCAATATTTCTTCTATCTCTCCGAGTTCTATTCTAAAACCTCTGATTTTTACTTGATGGTCCAGCCTTCCCAGATATTCAATATTTCCATCATGCAGGAAACGGGCCAAATCACCTGTTTTATATAGTCTCGATCCGGCATCGCTGCTGAAGATATCAGGTATGAATTTTTCATTTGTCAGGTCTTCCCTGTTCAAGTACCCTCGGCTCAGACATATTCCTCCTATATGGAGTTCACCGGGTACACCTATGGGTGCAGGCCTTAATTTTTCATCCAGAATATAAATCCGGCAGTTGGAAACAGGCTTTCCAATGGGGACAATTTCTCTGTTACCTTGTCTGACGCATTCCCAGTAAGTTACATCAACAGCAGCCTCGGTAGGCCCATATAGGTTGTAAAGTCCTCTGTCAAGTTTCATAAAGAATTGCTGCTGAAGCTCATAGGGAAGAGCTTCCCCGCTACAAATCACCCTTTTCAAACTATTACACAATGAGACTCCTTCCTCTTCCAGGAATACCCTCAACATTGAAGGTACAAAGTGTATTGTTGTGATTTTTTCGGATTTTATCAAATCAATAAGATATGTACTGTCCTTATGTCCTTCAGGTTTTGCTACAACCATACAAGCCCCGGCTATCAAAGGCCAGAAAAACTCCCAAACCGAAACATCAAAGCTGTATGGTGTTTTCTGCATTACTCTGTCATTCTTGTCGAGTTTGAAATAATCCTGCATCCAGAGCAGCCTGTTGCAAATCCCTTTATGTGTATTCAAAGACCCTTTCGGCAAGCCCGTAGAACCGGAAGTATATATAAGATATGCCAGACTTTCAGGGTTATTATTCCTGCTGGGATTTGATTGTTCTTTGTCCTGAACCAGACTCCACTGGGTATCTATGCATACAAACTTTTTACCGCTGTTCTTAATCAAATGGGTGAATTTATCCTGAGTAAGTATCAGAGGTACATCTGAATCCTTCAGCATATAGTTTAAACGGTCAATGGGATAGGCCGGATCAAGAGGAACATAAGCACCCCCTGCTTTAATAATTCCCAGCAAGCTTATTACCATTTCCAGAGAACGCTCCATGCACACACCTACCAGAACATCTTCTCCAACACCCTCATTTATGAGATAGTGTGCTAATTGATTAGCATAGTTGTTGAGCTCCCTGTAGCTCAGTTTTTTACCCTCAAACACTACTGCATCTGAATCGGGTGTCAATTCAACCTGATTTTCTATCAAATTGTGAAGGCACGTAAGTTGGCCGAAATCCTTGTAAGTATCATTCCATTTAACCAGCACCTTGTTACATTCTTCCTCTGTTAATATCGGTAAATCGGACAAATTCAACCCGGGATTAGATACAATACCCTCCAGAAGCACTTTTAAGTTACCTATAATCCTCTTAATTGTATCTGCTTCAAAAATATCGGAATTATATTCAAATGCTCCCTCAAGTCTGTCTTCATCCTCGATTACCGACAACCACAGGTCAAATTTGGAAGTACCGTTATGGAACTGTATTGGCTCCATAACAGCCTCACCCATTTCCAGTTGAAGTTTTGGTGTATTCTGAAGTACAAACATTACCTGAAATAATGGGTTACGACTCATGTCTCTCTCAATTTGCAGCTCATCCACAAGCTTTTCAAAGGGCATTTCCTGGTGTTCAAAAGCCTCTAAGGTAGCCTCTTTGATCCTTTTTGCAAACTCTCTGAATGTTGGATTTCCGCTTAAATTTCCTCTCAGTACCAGAGTGTTTGAGAAAAAACCTATTAACCCTTCAGTTTCAAATCTTGTCCTGTTTGCAATAGGTGTACCCACAAGAATATCATCTTGTCCCGAGTACCTGAAAAGAATTATCTGAAAGGCTGACATAATTAACATATATAGGGTAATCCCTTCCTTAAGACACAATTCTTTCATTTTTTGTGCAAGACAGGAAGTCAGACTGAAAAACTCAATACCTCCGTGAAAACTGTCTACGGCTGGCCTTTTCTTATCGGTAGGTAGTGAAATAACAGTAGGAGCACCTTCTATTCTTTCTCTCCAAAAAGCCATCTGCCTTTCCAGCTCTGCTCCGGCAAGTTGCTTTTTCTGCCAATATGCATAATCCGGGTATTGTATTGGCAGCTCGGGAAGTTTGATATTGCTGCCTTGCAGCATGGATTTGTATATAAAGGCCATTTCATTAAAAAGTATAACAACAGACCATGTATCGGCTATTATATGATGGACGTTAATTAAGAGTATGTGCATATTGTCCTCGATACACAAAAGGTTTACACGAAGAAGCGGTCCTAATTCCAGATTAAAGCTTCTCTTTGATTCTTCCATGAGAATTCTGTCTGCCTGAGGTTCTCTTTCGGCTCTGTCAAGTGTTCTCAAATCGGTATGAATAATGTTGATTTTAAGGCTTGGTTGTGTGACCTGTACCGCTTCACCTTCAAAGGTTTTGAAAACTGTCCTTAATGACTCATGCCTTTTTATAACCTCATTGATGCTTTTCTCCAGCAAGTCGTAATCCAGCTTTCCTGTGAGTTTTAACGCTACCGGAACATTATATGCCGATGACCCCGGAACCAGTTGTTCCAAAAACCAGAGCCTCTGCTGGGGAAATGAAAGAGGTACCGGTTCATTTCCCGGCCTTTTGGGAATTAAATTCTTAACAAGTCTTTGATTATTTATAAGGCCCTTCCTCATTTTTTCAAGGAGTGCTTTTTTCGCTTCGGACAGGTTTCCAACGGCATTATTCATCTCATTATTTGTACTCATAATCATCCTCCTTAGCCGATAAACTATTATTTACTAAAGCAATTTGCCTAATTCGTCATCATCAAATCCCTGTATTATTTCCAGGAGCTTTTGATCAATAGCTTTTGCCTGCATTGCTATTGTGGGCAGTTTCAAAAGAGTCCCTATGGGTAGTTCTACAGGGAATTTTTCTTTCATCCTGTTTAAAATCTGTGTTGCAATAATGGAGTTCCCTCCAAGTTCTATAAAGTTATCATTCACACCTATGGTTTCAATACCAAGAAGATCCTGCCATATTGAAGCAAGTTCAATTTCTATATCGGTATCAGGCTCCACATACTCTGTCGAAAGCCTGGGACGTGGATAATATGTTTTTTCAGTATGGTTGTGGGTATCATCATCCCTGGGTATCTGCAGATCCTTATTAATTTGCGGTACTTTCTCATCTGACTGAATAAATCCTGTCTTTGGCGATATCCAGCAGTGCTTCCTCTCAAACGGATATGTAGGTAGGGGTACTCTTCTCATCTCTTCGGCTTTGTAAAGTCCATCCCAATTTATTTCTACACCTTTAAGCCAAAGCTGTCCCAACACCTCCAAAAATGTGCCCCATCTACATTTTTGACCTTCCGGATCTCTTTGTATAATGGTCAGAAAAGAGGGCTTATTTTCAGCTACATTTTGGCACAATATTTTGTCCAGTGAACCCCCAAGAAATATATCCAGAATAACCGTACCTTCATCGGCAGCCTTTCTCACACTCTTGTCAAATCTCAGCTTTTCCTTCATATGATTTACCCAATAGTCGGTGTCCATGGCCTCCTGTCCTACCACTTCCCCGGTTACACAAGATAAATATCGGCGGACAGGCTGTCTTAATTGGATACTTTGAAGTTTTTTCTTGTAACTTTCCAAAACAGGTTCTACAATTTTACAGTGCATAGCACTTCTTGTGTTATGCACATTATAAGAAATACCTTTAGTGGACAGTTCATTCTGGAGAACATCAACAGCAAATAAGTTTCCGGTTAAAGTACATGTTTCCGGGCCGTCAACAGAAGAAATAAAGAGCCCTTTTCCTACAATGGAATTAAGTTCTTCTTCAGGCAGTGAAACAGTTATCATTTTTGCCTGAGGTATCTGCTGAAGTAATTCATCCTTTGAAACCAGCAGTTTTAAAACATCTTCCAGGGATATAACATCCGCAAGACATGCACATATATACTCACACAAACTGTAGCCAAGCATAAGATGAGGTTCCACTCCAAGGCTTATATACGTTTGGGCCATGGAATATCCAACAGCAAAAAGAGTAAGTTCATCGAGCAGGATTTGGTTGGATATCTTATCCTGTCCGTCAGTTTTGTCAGAGGCAGCAAATAAACCTCTATGTATATCAAATTTGGTTAACTGTTTTATAATATCAGCACAACGGTCAATTTGATGTCTGAACAACGGCATGTTCTCGTAAAATAGAGAAATACTCTCAGTATCAAGGCAACAGTCATTAAAAAATGAAAATACGACTTTAGGATCTGTTTCAACAAACCCATCTTTATATTCCCCATTATCGGGTTTACTTACAAGATGGTCAGCTGCCATAAGAGAGTCATTTCCGACTAGTATCCTTCTGTAATCAAAATTCTTTCTGCCTGTTTGCAAAGTATAGGCAATATTCTCCAAACCCTCATGAGGGTTTTCCTTGATATAACAGGCAAGATTTTCTGTCATTTTTTCAAGAGCCTCTTTTGACCTGGCGGAAATGGTCAACAGTGAATCCCTGCTTTCCTTTTTTATTATGCCTGCCTTAGGAGCTTCCTCAAGGATAATATGAACATTAGTCCCCCTGACATCATAAGAGTTTATGGATGCCCTCAAAGGCTTTTCATAGTTTTCCCATGGTGAAAGCTCTTTATTTATATAAAAAGGTCCGTTAAAATCAATCAGAGGATTGGGACAGTCAAAATTGACTATAGGCGGAATTTGTCTGTCTTTGAGCATAAAAATCAACTTTATAAGTCCGTCCATGCCGGCAGCAGCATTCAGGTAGCCTATGTTGGATTTTACAGAGCCTACGGCACAATATGACTTTTTAGATGTAAGTTCATTAAATGCCTTTGCCAGTGCATTGATTTCAACAGAATCATAATCAGGCAAACCAATGCCATTTGCCTCTACATATGATATGGTTGAAGGGTCTATCCCTGAAACAGACAGTGCCTTTGATATTACATCCAATTGTCCTTCAAGTGATGGCTTGGAAAAATCCTCACTCCAAGCTCCGCTATGATTTACAGCCGAACCCTTAATTACAGCATAAATATTGTCTCTGTCAGCTATCGCATCCTCAAGCCTTTTAAGTACTATAACTCCTGCACCGGAACCGGGCACTGTTCCGTCGGCATCGGCATCAAAGGCACGGCATTGACCCTGTTTTGAGAATATAGCATTCTGGTGATACAAATAACCTGTTTTCTGAGGAACATTAACTGAAACCCCTCCCGCCAGGCAAATGTCCGATTCACGGTTTTTAAGACTTTCACAGGCCAGATGTACCGAAACAAGGGCTGTAGAACCTCCAGACTGTACATTTATGCTAGGACCCTTCAATCCAAGTTTGCAGGATGTATAGGCAGTAAGGGCATCCTTATCATTGGCAAGCAATAATTCATAATGGCTTTTGGACATCAATACTTGAGGATTGAACAAAAGGTTGTTAATAAGATATGAGCTTATGCCGCAGCCTGCAAAAACCCCTATTTTCTTATTTTTATCCGCTGATTTGTATCCTGCGTTTTCGAGCCCTTCCCAGGCACATTCAAGGAAAAGTCTGATTTGAGGATCCATAATTTGCGCTTCCGTTTCTTCAAAACCGAATAGCCCGGCATCAAAGGATTCAATATCGTCAAGTATTGAGGCAGCTTTTATAAAATCGGAGTTGTCGATAAGCGAAGCATCAGCTCCAACCATTTCAATTTCGTTGTTTTTGAGAGCAGATACTGTTTCTATTCCCTTTTTTATGTTTTCCCAAAATTCGTTCAGGTTCTTCGAGCCGGGAAAACGTCCCGATATCCCTGTAATGGCTATATTTCCCAAAGTTTTTTCTGAAGAACTTTCTTTTGTAATCAACATTTTTACACCCTCATTTCATAATAATCTATACTGAGTAGCTATTCATAATCAGTTTATCTATTCCCTCTGTAAAACCTTTCAAAAACAATGCCATTGGAGAGCTCAACTATGTTTTCCCTGAACATCCTTTTTTATGGGTATCCAGTATCTCTCCCTGGCAAATGGGTAAGTAGGAAGTGATGCCCTCACGGGCCGTCTGTTTTCATAAAGCAACGTCCAATCTATTTCGATGCCGCTGACCCACATTTGAGATATCCTGTCCAATTCCTTGTCCTCCACAATAATTTTTAAAAACTCTTTTCCTGCTCTTCCCGCTATTATGATTTTCATTTTATCATTGCTGGATTTAATATTACCTGAATAAAATCCATTTATATCATTGTCACCGGAGGTGTATTTGCCAAGCTTCTCCAGAAGCTCCTCCTCATTATGTATAACAAATGCAATACGATCTTCCATTGGTTCTCTACCTACCTGAAGGGTATATGCCACTTGCTCAAGATTTATACCCCGCACCTCTTGCTTGTCCTTTTCACTCTTAGGTTTTTCAGAATTAACAGCATTTTCTGAGTTTCCGGTATTGGTATATGTCTCTTTCATAATATACCTGGCAAGGTTTTCAGCCTGCTCCTTAAGGCACTCATGATTTTTTGCAGAAAGTACGATTATATAGCCATTGTTGTCATTTTGAACCGGCTTTTCTACATTGTTCATGTATTCTTCAATAACAATATGTGCGTTGGAGCCTCCGAATCCAAAGGAACTGATACCCGCTCTTCTGGGCACAACTCTTCCCTCATCATCCTTCAGCCTCTCCCAATTCATTGTTTTGTCTGCAATATAAAATGGACTTCCTTTCATGTCAATATGGGTATTTAATTCCTTAAAATTGAGATTGGCAGGTATTATTCCATGTTTCATGGCCAAAAGCACTTTTACCAGTCCCGCAATTCCTGCTGCAGATTCAAGGTGTCCTATATTGGACTTGACTGCACCGATTCCGCAGTGGGGTACTTGGGAGGGTTCCTTTCCCCAATCCCTATACAACTGGTTAAAGGCTTTCTTCAGCCCGTTTATTTCAATAGGATCCCCCAGGCTTGTTCCTGTACCGTGGGCCTCTATAAATGTTGCTGTAGCAGGATCAACACCCGCCTTCCTCCATGCGTTGATTATAAGAGCTGCCTGAGCGTTGGGATTAGGAGCTGTCAATGAGTTTGCTTTGCCTCCATGGTTGACAGCACTTCCTTTTATAACCGCATAAATATGGTCTCCATCATTAATGGCTTTGCTTAAAGGCTTCAAAAGCACTGCTGCTGAACCTTCTCCCCTCACATAACCATTAGCTTTGCGGTCAAAAGTTTTGCACCTGCCGTCTTCACAAAGCATACCTGCTTTAGTAAATGCCACATAAAGGTGTTTATTCAGTATTACATTAACACCACCAACTATGGCTGTATTGCAGTCCCCGTTTCTCATTGATTCAATAGCCCTGTGTATGGCAACTATTGAACTTGAGCATGCCGTATCAATCGGCTCGCTAGGACCATGTATGTTTAAGAAATATGATATTCTGTTAGGCAGCATTGTATGTGCATTCCCGGTTGTGGTTTGAGCCTGTATTTCAATCCTGTTTTCTCTAAAAAGCTCAGTATAGTCCATTGAACAAATACCCACAAAAATTCCAGTTTTTGTTCCGGAGAAATCCGAAGCTTTATAACCTGCATCTTCAATTGCTTTCCATACTGTTTCCATAAATATTCTGTGCTGTGGATCAAGGAGTTCCGCTTCCCTCGGGGAAAGTCCGAAAAATTGAGCGTCGAACTTGTCCACTTCCTTCATAAATCCGCCCCATTTGACTTTTGTCTTATTTGGAGACTTGACAGGATCACCGTACAATTCCTTCCAATCCCATCGATCAGGAGGAATTTCCGATATCATATCCACCTCATTTACAAGATTATTCCAAAACTCTTCCAGATCTTTTGATTGGGGCATTATTCCACTCATACCAATAATAGCTATAGGTTCATTATTTTGCAGTGCAAAGGCCTCTGCTGGATTGCCTGTTTCAGGTCTTTCTTTGCTGGTATGATTTGCAATTTCTGGCCGGCCTGCCTCTCTTAGTGGTTTCAAATTCCTTATTTCCCCTTTATGGACAATCAAAGCCTCATCAGTGTAATTACCCCCAATGTGCCCAGCAAAACTTCCCAGCGTGGAATATTCAAAAAGGACGGCAGGTGATAACTGCAGTATGTATTTCTCATTAACCTTGTTGGTAAATTCTGTAATCCCAAAAGAGTCAAAACCAAGATCACTCATACTTGTATCGGTATCAATTTCTTCTTCTGAAATTTTTAATATGTCTGATGCAATTCTTATAAGTTCTTTTTCAACAAGCACTGTAAGCTCTTCCTTTTCTATTTGTGCATCGCTCTGATATCTTTGACCAACGTCCTCCTTCAACTTACTTTTTATTTTAATGCCAGCTTCAACCCAATATCTGCCCTCATCGAAGGGATAGGTTGGCAAAGCAATTCTTTCATGCTTCCGATAGCTAAATAAATTGGTAAAATCTAGGTCATAGCCCTTTACATATAGTTTTGCAGCATTAATAAGTTTTTCTGAATATTCTTCCGAGTCTATGGAGCTGTCGGCAATATCCCCAATTAGAACATCCAATTCTTTTTTGACCTTCACATCTTTTTTAAAGCTTTTATCGATTTCTTCACCCTGGAAGAAATTATCCGGCTTTTCTGATTTTAAAACCTTATAAAGGGTATCCTTCAACTGTCCTGTACTTGATGCCATTACAGCACACCTGATGTTGAAGTGGCTTCTTCCTGCTCCTAGGGTATAAGAAACATCGCTTATATCATATTTTTCTTCATTGTTCTCAAGCCAGTAAATAAGTTCCTGAATCCTTTTAACAAGTGAAAACTTCGTTTTGGCCGATAACGGAAACAAATACAAGGGTTTATCCTGATTACCCTTTTCTTTTTTCTCCTGCTTCCATTCCCTTATAACCAGAAAAGCGTTAGTTCCACTGTAGGCATAAGCGTTAACTGCAGCCATAAGGGGGGCTTCATTCTTATTATCCCATTCTGTCACTTCTCTGCATACAAAGAAAGGACTTTCTTTAAAATTTATAAGTTCATTCTCCCTTTCCAGGTTAAGGGAAGGTATCAGTTTCCTGTTTTTCAGGCACATCAGCACCTTTATGACACTTATTACGCCTGCTGCTGTAAGTGCATTGCCTATATTTGTTTTTACCGATCCTATAGCACAAAACTGCTTGTTTTGCGTGTATTTTCTGAAGCCCCCGGATAAAGCATCAACCTCTATGGCATCACCTATAGTAGTTCCTGTCCCGTGAGCCTCAACATAGCTAATATCTTCGGGGCTAATTGAAAACCTTTCATATACCTCTTCCTGAAGGGCTAACTGTGAAGAAGCACTTGGGGCAGTAATGCCATTTGTTTTCCCGTCATGGTTTATACCGTACCCGCAAATAACCCCATATATATGATCTCCATCTTCTACAGCTTTTTCAACACTCTTTAATACCAAAACACCTGCACCTTCTCCTAAAGCAAAGCCATTTGCATTTTGATCAAATGTCTTGCATTTTCCATCAGGTGAAATCATACCGGAGTTACTTAACAATTCCTGTAAGGAAGGTGTGCTGTAAACGGCAACACCTCCTGCTAGTGCGACCTGGCAAGATCCGGATGCAATACTCTCACATGCTAGGTGAATAGCTACAGCAGAAGAGGAACAGGCAGTATGGACAGCTATTCCCGGACCTTTTAGATTAAGGAAGTAAGATATTCTCCCGGGTAAAACCGATTCATCATTTCCTGTAAAAGCATATAGATCAGGTACAATACCGCTTCTTTCAAGTATTTTTGTATAATCTCCCGGTCTGCAGCCTACGAAAACACCACATTTGATACCCTCAAGTGATTTATTGGAATATCCTGCATTTTCAACAGCCTTCCATGCCTCCATAAGAAAAATCCTTTGTTGTGGATCCATCAGCTTAGCTTCACTTTCGGAAATCTTAAAAAAGTTGGGATCAAACCCTTTAATATCGGATAAAAAAGCACCATAAGCCGGTGACTTATCTGGAGTATTACTTGATCCTGTGCCGTCATACTCATTGCTCCACCTGGTTATTTGCTTAACCGATTGACGACTTGAGACAAGGTTATTCCAAAACTCATCCACATTTTCCGCATCCGAGAACCTTCCTGACATGCCTATTACAGCAATCTCTCCGGAACAAACCCCTGTACGCTCCTTTACCTTTTCTTCATTGTTCTGTGATTGGCTGTCTGATACATTTAGAACAGGCTTTTCATGATCATTCACCTCATTTGAAGCTTTTCCACCATTATCAATCTCTTTAATGAGCCTGAAAGCCTCTTCTGACGTTATCTGCTTATTTTTAAGCATTTCAAGTATTTTGTTTTGTTGTTGGTTTTTTTCAAACATTTTTACCCTCCATCAACTTTTGGGCCTGGATGATATTCAATTCTCCGTCCTCAACCCTTTTTAAGATATCTCTGATAAACTGGTCCCTGTCTATATGACCCGAAGGTGCTTCTTTATCATAAGAACTTTCTCTCTGCCGGTTAGAATCCATCACATAATCCGCACCGGTTCTAACGACAATTTTTCCGATATTGTTCCTGTCCACAAGATATGTGTACGCATCCTTTATTTTATCAAAACCGAATACCTTCCCGACAACAGGCTTAATTCTTCCTTCTTCCAGATACCTAGACATGACCTCCATGTACTCTGTTACAAGTTCCGGCTTGGTCAGCATAAGCTTCCTTAAGTCAATGCTGTAGAAAACCTGATTATCTACCATAGCAGACATATTTAATGGTGAGGATGTCTTGAGGGCGGTCATTGCTATTTCCATATACCTGCCTTCAGGAGCCAGAATATTTAATCCTTTTTGAATTGCCTCACCTGAAAGTGTGTTTATTAAAACATCTACACCATAACCCTTTGTCATATCCATGATTCTTTTTTCAAAATCCTCTTCTCTGTAATTTATAAGGTTCTTTACACCTAACTTGGCCAGATAATCAAGCTTGGCTGTCGAACCTGCGGTAGCATAGACCTCCATACCTTTCATTAAGGCATATTGTACAGCAATAAGCCCTGTTCCTCCTGCTGCAGTCTGTATGAGAATTTTTTCGCCCTTTCTGACATGGGCTTTTTCAAATATATGATGGACTGTCAGGAAAACTACCGGAAATGCACAGGCTTCATCAAAACTTATTTTTGACGGCTTTTTTATTACAACCTGCTCACTGGTATTGACAACAAAACTGTGGGCACCCATTCCTTCACCTGTAAGTCCTATAACCTCATCTCCTGCTTTTACACGTGTTACATTCCTTCCTGTTTTCAGTACAATCCCTGAAAATTCAAACCCTGGAGTAAACGGAAATTCCGGCATTGTAGGATATAATCCCTTTATACATAAGTAATCACCAAAATTAAGCGAAAATGACTTGATAAGAACCTGCACTTCTTTTTCGCCCGGATCTCTCGGCACAACTTCCCTTATACATATTCCATCAATTTCACAAGGCTTCATTAAAACTACTGATTTATATTGTGCCTTGCCATCAAGTACTGCTCCTTCCATATGCGCCAGACCTTCGCATTGTTTGGGAATATTATTTAAAGCAGCTGATTCATCAGGCTTTGATTCTTTGTATTCTTGGCCTGTTTCATTGGATTCCACCCATGATGATAATGGGATAGCCGTTTGCCCTGATATTTTCTCCGAGCGTAAACCTTCTTTGATTTTTGCCCCATATTCTTGAAAAATGTAATCTGAAAGTTCTTTTGCATTTCCCTTATCAAAAATTACAGTTGTTTTCAATGCTACACCGAAGGTATCATTAAGCTTTTTAATAAGCTCAAGCCCTGATATGGAGTCTACACCATAATCGGAAAACTGTTGTTCCATGTCAAGATATTGTCTTGTAATACCAAGAGCAATTACTATACTCTCAGCGACTTTTTCCTCTATATGATGTCTGAGTTCATCATCATTTACCTTTTTTTCATTATCTCGGTCGGTCGACAAAGGTGTTTTCTTGCTATTTATCCTAATATTACTATGTGTTCCACGATTTGACTTACACTCCAGAATAGTTTCCTTTTCATTTACACTGTTTTCACGGTCTTTATGAGTTTCCTTATGCGATTCTTCCTGGACACTAAATATTCCGTCACTTTCTGCAATAATTATATTTTGTCCTAAAGAACCAGCCCCCTGACCTTTATCTCCAAAAAACGCAACATTTTTAAATCCTTCTGCTTCCAAAAGTTCTTTCCATTTTTCAAGACTCAAAAGAGGCGAGCCGGGTATCCTGTTCTCTTCATCCCTGTACAGCCACCAGCCGTCCAACAGGCCAAATGTCAATGTTGCAACAGGGTTGTAGCTGGTGGCTTCATTTATAACGATGCATCCGTTGTTCTTTAGAAGCCGCTTTATATTTTTAAGCGTATTTGAGATATCCTGTGTCGCATGTAATACATTTGTTGCAATTACAATATTATACTCTCCGTGATCAAACCGCTGGGAAACAGGATCACTTTCTATATTCAAAACTTTAAAGTCCATATAAGGATTCTCTTTTGAAAAGTTTTTTTCACCATATTTTACAAATCCTATTGAGATATCTGTATAATCATAACTAATTCTTTCTTTGAATTCTTTTATCGATTTTATTATAGAAGCTGTTGTCCCTCCTGTCCCTGCTCCAACTTCCAGTATCTTGACCTTCGGGCTGTTTTCCTTAAGTATCAAGTAGTTCTTCAGGTAAGATACAAGTATCCAGGAAACCACCCGGTTGTAATGGTCAGAAATATTATTCCCTCTATAAATGCCTTCTACCAACTCCATGTCTGACCCTTTGAAGATTACTTCCGTTCCTTGTATTTCACCTTTCAGTATCTCAGGGTATTTATCCATACAAGTACAAAGCAGTCTCAAATGAGCCTGGGTGTCGGGATAGGACTTTTTCAACAATTCCATACCTTTTTCCAGTTCTACGTCAACTCCGTCATCCCCTACATCAGCAACACAAACCTTATTTTCTTCAATGGCAATATACCCGGCTTCCTCCAATATCTTCAGAGTCTGTGTAAAGAACCTTCTATATGAGTCTTTTATTCCAAGCTTTTTCATCAGTTCATCGGCTGAACATTTTTCTCCTTTATACTTTAGCAACCCTAGCCTTATAAAGGCCTTATAAAGCATTTTCTGTGCCAGTCTGCCCAACTCGGAAAACCCATCCAGAGCTGCTTTGGCAGATTCTACTTTCATTACCGGTGGTTCAGAATCCTGTAATATATCTTTAAATAGTGCCGGAGTATTTTGTAAAAGAACCTCCAGACGGTTTTCAAAATCAATTCCCATCATTTTTAATACTGTGTCTTCAGCTTTAAATGCAATAATTTGCTCTAGGGAACTGCCAAGCAGTCTTTCAATAACATCCATTCCCTCCCGAGATGAAATTGAGAATATCCCCTGTTCTTCCATGCACTTCTTGTATGACTCTCCTGAAACAACACCTACATCTCCCCAGTATCCCCAATTGACAATTTTAACAGGATAATTAGAGGTTTCTTGGTAATACAGTGCTGCAGAGTCTTTAAAAGTACATGCGGCGGCATAGTTGGACTGTCCCGCATTTTTTGAAAAGGATTGAATGGAAGAGAAGAAAAGCATAAAGTCCAAATTTTCATCGTTCAGTGCATTTTTTAAATTTACAGTACCTTCTACCTTTGGATTTAGGGCTTCCCTAAAGTCAGCTTCACTCATATTGCTTAATGATTTATCCCTTAAAACAACAGCTGAATGAATTACACCATTTATATGCCCCAATACTGTCTTTGCCTTTTCAACTGCCCTTTTCATTTCATCAGAATTTCCGGCATCTGCTTTAAGGTATAAAACCTTACCACCACTGGATTCAATGAGTTCCATCTTTTCCTTTGTTTTTTCATCAGGTTCACTGCGGCCTATTAAAACTATTCTGGCGTGAACTTTCCGTACAAGATAGGCTCCTAGTTCAAGCCCTATACCACCAGTTCCTCCAAGAATAAGATAAACGCCCTCTTCTTTTAATGGCGAGCAGCTGTTATGACCTACTAATATCGGCTGAAGTTTTCTTACATATACATTTCCGTTTCTTAATGCAATGTCCTGTCCGGTACTCTTAACTTTCAAAGCCACAAGCATAGCGGCTAGTTGTTCAAGAGAGTATTGGCTTTTATTTTTTTCACCGACAGTCATTAAACTAATATCTACAATACTCATGCTTACAAAAGGAAATTCCTTTGCTGCAGCTCCGCAAAGCCCATGTACACCAGCCGCATAAGGAATTATCCTGTCATCGGGCAGGACTTTCAATACATTATTGGTAACAATTTTAATATTGATATTCTGCTCCATCATACCACACCCGTCCAGAATCTTTATGAGTCTGAACAGCGAAAGCACTCCCCTTTGCTGACTCTCCTCCAAATCCTCCACATTATTGTCATCTATACCCGAGGTCATGACAGCCCCGAGAAAATATACATTTTTAATAGTGTGCAGGCACTTTTTTAAAACTGTAAACCCATTAAGGTCATTAAGCCCTATCTTATAGTACGTTTCTGTAACCTCCCTGGTTTCGTTGCACAGCTCGGCTTCAATTATTTCATTTCCAGCATGTATACGGGAAATTGCATTCTTTAAAGCAGCAGAATCTTTCCCGTATACGATAAGTGTCTTGCCAGTTTCCAGATTTACCAGACCCTGATTTTGCCTGGTTAGTTCACCGTCCTTTTTCCATACAGGAACAAACAAATACCGCTCCATGCCTGAATCTTTGGGAACAGCAATACTTTTCAACTCCTTTACCTGGAAGCCATACAGCATTACACATACTTGTCCGGTTTCCTCCAGAACTGCAATATCAAATTTCCCTTCAGAAATAGACTGTACATATGCGTATCCCTTATTTTTCAACGGCTTTTTCAAAA
>Ga0255341_1001174_pt1 | contig 38927 bp, 29 predicted proteins | sample wastewater_treat_8_FD_192418 | JGI IMG/M metagenome (GOLD analysis project Ga0255341, IMG submission 192418) | Wastewater microbial communities from Lulu Island WWTP, Vancouver, Canada - plant12 | ecosystem: Engineered > WWTP > Wastewater > Unclassified | place: Canada: Vancouver, British... | reverse complement strand
TGCCCCTTCCTGGACCTCTGAAAACCTGTACGACGATTGACCAACGGCGATGGTCAAACCCCTTACGCCGTCAGGCCGCTTGCGGCCGTCCGGAGATTGTTGGTCGGATGGTGCTTGACAAGCGCAGATACCAGATCGGTTCCGGAGCCATGGAGTCGCTGCATCGCGTCGCCAGCCAGCTCCGGCTCAAGCGACCAGGCCCCGGTTGGCTTCCAGAAACGGCGCAGGCCGTCTTCAACCTTCGCATGCTGGCCCTGGTCGGACGGTGGGACGAATTCTGGAACCAACCTGCCCTTGCTGACTGCCTCGTAACTGCGTTCCAAGCCTCTTCCCATTGAGGTGCTGTCTGACCGGGTAATGGATCATACCCTCTTTCAGGTTGCAGCGGCCTTGACGAAGCTACGTTTGACTTTCGTATGAATGGAAACCGAGGAGCCGAAATACGGCCAACCGATCAGAAGCAAAGGCTCCGTGGTGGTGTAACATATTGAATTTATGTTTTATTTCTTGGTTTCAGGCCGTCGGATTCGTCTCGGAAGCGGGATAGCTGCCTGCGGCAGCCCTGAACGGCCCCCAAACCAATTGGAGAAGTAGTCCGCGACAGGCAGCGATAAGGTGGCTTGGGGTGCCCCACCTTGGATCGTCCGGGGTTACTGGTCCTGATAGCGAACGGTTGATGTGTGTGTTTGGCCCACATTTACCCTTGTCGATGTGCTTTCCACGGCATCGACGCTACCGACACCAGTCCCGTGATGGTGGAGGAGCGCACAAAAAGGAACAAGGCATCCTTGTGGATGCCTTGTGTTTTTGTAGGCGCGAGTGGAATCGAACCACCGACCCCTACCGTGTCAAGGTAGTGCTCTAAACCCCTGAGCTACGCGCCTGGGACCGGAACAACCGCACCGGATTGGGTGCTCGCATCTACCTAACGCCTTGCGATTTGTCAAGCTATCTTATTCACGGGCCGATGAGAATCGGTGACTCACTGTTCAAGCTGGTTTCCGCGCGGGTCGAACGAGGCATCCTCGCTACCCATGCGCCTTGTCTTTCGGGAACACTTCACCGGCCCCCTGGACGATAGTCGAAACGTTCGCCTCGGGTAGTCGATGGGGTGCGTTTGTGAGAATGAAGACGCCTCGTCTGACGAGGTGACGTCCGGCAGATCTTCGGACGTGTCAGTGACGATGAACCAAATCTTCGTTCGCTCGTCCTGGGGCAGGGTTTGATCCGGGCATGAGCAGGATGGGGAAACATCCGTGCGTGGAAGCGTTTCCACCGCTTGCAACAGGGCGATCCGTGTCACGGAACGCAGTTAGATCATCATGCGTTTTTCGAACCCGGGCACGGAAGCTTCAGCACGCTGCGAAAGCTCATCACTTCCGTTGCCATCCTCGCGGGCGGCTGTTGGTGTTCCTTACCGCACCTCTCGAAGAGGGGAAGACGTACGTTTCCTTGCCGCGGCGGACCTCATCGTCGATGCGGGTTATCGATTGGTTCCGCGGTATGGTGTTCCACTGAAAAACAAGCGGAATTGACAAGAAGCAGTCGGGGAGGGGGGATTCGAACCCCCGACATCAAGCACCCAAAGCTTGTGCACTACCAGGCTGTGCTACTCCCCGTTCCTTTCGGTTTCTACCGAAAAGACCGTCCGCTGGAACCCCAGCGCGGCTGAGCCTTTAGCACAATCGCGTCGACAACGGAAATCGAGATTCGCATTCCGTTTTTTTTCTCTATACCTTGCGACGTCGGTCGTCGCATCGAACGATCCTCACCCTTTCGCATTGCCAAAGGAATTTCCATGACCCGCGCTTCCTGGGACGAGTATTTCATGCGCATTGCCTTGCAAGTGGCCACTCGCGCCACCTGCGATCGAAAACACGTCGGTGCCGTTATCGTTCGGGATCGATTCATCCTGTCCACGGGCTACAACGGCTCCATCCCGGGCCTTGCGCATTGTGATGACGTCGGCCACTTGATGGAAGACGGGCATTGTGTTCGGACCGTGCATGCCGAAGCCAACGCCATCTGCCAATCCGCTCGCAATGGCGCGCGCATCGAAGGCGCCACCTTGTACGTTACCGCCTCTCCTTGCTTCAATTGCTTCAAATTATGCGCAAGCGCCGGCATTAGCACCATCGTCTACGGCGAATTCTATCGAGACCCACGGATCTTCGAATTTGCCCAAGAAGCTGGCATCACGCTGCGTCATGTCGACGTGGCATCTTTAGCGCCCACGCCACAGGAGCCATCATGAAAATCGCGGTGATTCAAGGAGGCCCTTCGACAGAGGCCGAGGTATCTCGCACCTCCGCGGCGGCGGTCGCCTCTGCCCTCCTCCAAGCAGGACATGAGGTCGATCGTCTCGAACTCATCCCCACACTCGGCCGCTCCCTGCTCGATGGAGCCTATGACGCGGTTTTTCCCGTAACCCACGGAAAACTCGGGGAAGATGGGGCATTGCAAGGTTTGCTCGAGGTGCTCGCGTTGCCCTACGTGGGTTCCGGTGTGCTCGCCTGCGGGTTGGCAAGTGACAAAGTGCAGGCAAAACACGCGTTTCGCGCACACAAGCTTCCGGTGGCCGACCAACTCGTGCTGCGTCGAGGCGACGATTATCAGGCCAGCATCGGCCCCCTTGTCGAGCAATTCCCCTCGGGAATTGCAGTCAAACCAGCCACCCAGGGATCTGCCATTGGAATATCCCTCGTGCGTGATCTCAACGACGAAACCGCGATTCATCACGCATTCGAAAAGGCTTTTCGTTTCGACGAGGTGGTGTTGTGTGAACGTCTCGTGGTAGGACGCGAAGTGACGTGTGGGGTGTTGGATGCTTGCGAATTCGGGGCGCTTCGCGCGCTGCCCGTGACGGAGATTTTTTCAAAAGCAGCGTCGTGGTACGATTTTCAATCGCGATATGCGACGGGAGGCAGCGTGCATGCATGCCCCGCCGCCTTGCCGGAAGAAGTGGCTCGACGCGTGCAGTGGATCGCTTGCGCGGCCCATCGGGCTTTGGGATGTCGCGACTTGTCTCGCGTGGACTTCGTGGTAGGCGATGGAGATGATGCGTCGGCCATCACCTTGCTCGAAGTCAATGTGATTCCAGGGATGACCGCGACGAGTCTGTATCCGGAAGCCGCGGCCGCGGCGGGTATTCCATTTTCCGCACTCTGCGATGGGCTCGTGCGCTCAGCCGTTCGGCGTGGTGTTTGGAGTGCGGTCGAAGCGCAACCCATGCCTGCTTGATGCAAGGTTTCGCGTTTGCGCGCACCCTTCGATTGTTCTCGCTTCGACCTTGTTCCAAGGCGATGATAAGGATCGATCGCGCCCCCCGGGGGCCATCGATGTCGCGGCAAATCTCTGAGGCTTACCCATGGCAGCACAAGGTCAATGTCCTGGATGCGGCGCTCCCATCGAGTTTCGAATGGGGGCTTCCGTATCCGCTGTATGCCCTTACTGCACGACAACCGTGCGACGCACGGACCGGGGTCTTGAAAACCTGGGGAAAGTCGCGGCGTTAGCTGATTCTCCCGCCATCGTTGCCGTCGGAGATTCGGGCGCCATCGGTGATCAGCGCTTTCACGTGCTGGGAAAAGTCCAACTGCAGCACGACATGGGAGGCGTTTGGGAGGAATGGTATCTCGGCTTCGACAACGGCCAATGGGGTTGGCTCGCGTATGCCCAGGGGCTGTTCATGGTCACCTGGAAGGTGCAGCCCTCCCCATCCGTGCCTCCCATGAATCAAGTCAGCCTCGAGATGCCCATCAACTTCGGCCCGCGAGGCATCTTTCGCATCGTCGAATACAAAAACGCCACCATTGCCTCGGCACAAGGTGAATTGCCCTTCGCTCCCAAGGCCGGTGACATCCGCTATTACGCGGATTTGCACGGACCACAACAGGGGTTTGCCACGATCGATTGGGGGCAAGGCACGGAACCGGTCGAGGTATTCATCGGATATCAACTGCTCGAATCACAACTGCGCATCACCGAACAAGTCGAGCGTCCCCACCAATCCGTTCATCTCGAAGGTCTTCAATGTCCCGGTTGCGGCGCCCCTCTGAAAGTGCATGGGGGAAACCGCATCGAACGCATCGCTTGCGTGTATTGCGGCACGATCTCGGAGACCGCATCGCAACAAATCATCGCTCGACAAGAAGCGGCGAGAACCCAACCCCTCATTCCCATCGGCGCCTCGGGAACGCTTGCGGAACAGAACTACACGGTGATTGGCTACATGCTCAAATCCACCGTTTTCGAAGAAGAAGTCTTCACCTGGAGCGAGTATCTTCTCTACGGTCCGGGCGTGGGGTTTCGCTGGCTCGTGGACGACGAAGGCACCTGGCGATTCGTGTCCCCATTGAATGCGTCGGACATCGATCTATCCGGCTTTCCTTCCTCCATCGGCTATGGAGGAAAGGTTTTTCGAATGCGCAACCAGAACGAGGGCTTCACGGACTACGTGCTCGGCGAATTTTATTGGAAGGTTCAGGTCGGCGAATCCACCCAAAACATGGACTTTTCCAACGGTTCCGACGTCGTCTCGCGCGAAGCCGGTTCCAACGAGGTTCACTATTCCCACGCCCCCGCTATTCCATGGTCGGTCATCGCACAGGCCTTCGGCCTTCCCAACACCGCAGCTTCCTCTCCCACTTCATCGGCGTCGTGCCGAGGCTGCGTGACCGCGGTCGCATGGGTGATCGTTATCCTCGTTGTCCTTGCGCTCCTCGGCATATTCGTGTGTGTGGGGGAGTCGGGTGACTCGTCGCCTGGCGTTCGCGGTTCGCCCGCCTACGGTGGTGGCTGGAGCAGTGGAAAATAGGGCCCGCGAAACATCCCATCGCCTCACATCATGTTGCCGTTTCTCACATACCTGACCGTCCTGTTGGTGGCTCTTTGCGGTCTGGTGTATCAATTCATCGCCGGCACCATTTCGAGCTACCTGCTCGGAGGTGGAATCACACAGTATTCCTTGGTGATCGGCGTGTTTCTCACCGCCCTGGGTGTGGGAGCCTATCTGTCCAAACTCGTCGAACAGCAGGTCGCCCGACGATTCATCGAAGTCGAGCTTGCGCTTGCGATTGTCGGAGGACTCGCCGCTCCATCGTTTTTTCTCGCGTTTTCGAAAGCAGGTTATTTTCGTGTCGTTCTTTACTCCATCGTCTTTCTCGAAGGCGCTCTCATTGGTCTGGAAATCCCGCTGCTCGTCCGATTGCTGCGACGTCGTGTGCAATTCAAAGATCTGGTCGCTCGCGCGCTGGCCTTCGACTATATCGGCTCCTTTCTCGCTGGAATTCTGTTTGTATTCGTTTTTTTGCCCACCCTTGGCATGATCCACACCGGAATTGCTTTCGGCATTCTCAATGCGATCGTTGCCTTGTTCGGAACTTGGCTTTTTGCTCCTTCCCTGTCCAATCCCCCTCGCCTTCGTATACAGTCCCTTGCAGTGCTTGCGGTGCTCGCTGGCGTATTTATCGGCGCCAATCGAATGACCACCACTTTCGAATCCCTCCTGTATTCCGACCCCATCGTGCTCGCCCATCAATCGAGATTCCAACGCATCGTCGTGACGGCGGGACGGGGCGGCCACCATCTATTTCTCGATGGCAACTTACAGTTCTCTTCTGTCGACGAGTATCGATACCACGAAGCGCTGGTGCATCCCGTATTCATGACCAGAACCGAGCATGCGCGTGTGCTGGTCTTGGGAGGCGGCGATGGCCTTGCCGTACGCGAAATCCTCCGTTACCCCGACGTGCAGCACGTCACGCTCGTCGATATCGATCAGGGCATCACCGACCTGGCGCTCCATCATCCCATTTTCGTGAAGCTCAACCACGGCTCGATGAGTCATTCGAAGGTACGGATCGTCCACGACGATGCCATGGTGTGGCTTCGAGAAGGAACGGACCGCTTCGATATCGTGATCATCGACTTTCCCGACCCGAACAATTACACGCTGGGAAAGCTGTATACGACGACCTTTTATCGGTTGGTGATGGCTCGTCTGCAACCTGAGGGAGCCCTGGTGGTGCAATCCACCTCGCCGCTGCTGGCGCGACGATCGTATTGGTGCATCGTGGCGACGTTGGAAGAAGTGGGATTGCATGTTCTTCCGTACCATGCGTTCGTGCCATCGTTCGGGGAGTGGGGATTTGCGCTGGCGTCCACGGCTTCCATTGCTGCTCCCTCGGGGGAGTCCCTGCCCGTGGGGTTGCGCTATCTAGATGATAACACATTGAAATCATTGTTTATTTTATCGCCGGACATGGCGCGGGAGCCGGTGCAAGTCAACCGATTGAGCAGCCAGGCGTTGGTCCGATATTATGAATCGGATTGGAGGGCGACCCAATGACACCGACGCGAAGGGATGTCTTACTATCCCTATTGGGTGCTTCGGGATGTAGCTTGCTTGGTGGTAAGCGAAAGCCATTTCCGGTGGGGACTGTGGTGGGGGCCGATGTTGTTCTAGGACATGAATTGAAGGGAAATATAAGTATACCGGATGTCAACCAGCCCGATGAATCCACGGATGTGGTCATTGTCGGAGGAGGAATATCCGGTTTGTCTTCGGCGTGGAGACTATCCCAAGACGGTCGGTTGTCCTTCGTTTTGTTGGAATTGGAACCGGAGCTTGGAGGTAATGCGCGATTTGGTACGTCGCCCATCACCTCGTTTCCGTGGGGGGCGCATTATGTCCCCGTACCCCACGCGGATAACCGCGTGTTGATTCGCTTGTTGAGCGAGATGGATGAACTCGATCTCGAGCAAAGCGAGCGGTTGGGAGAACCCGTGGGAAAAGAAACCTCGCTGGTGGCAGAGCTGGAGGAGCGCGTGTTTTATCAAGGTAGTTGGCACGCGGGATTGCTGCCTCATGCGGCCATGACACCCCAGGATCTCGAACAGCTTCATCGATTCCACCAAGAAATCGACCGATGGGTAGCGTTTCGGGATGCCTCTGGAAGACGAGCCTTCACGCTGCCTGTTGCCAACGCCTCCGACGATGCGCAGGTGACGAGCCTCGATCGCATATCCATGGCTGCCTGGATGGATCAGCGGGGTTTGCGAAGCGTGCCGTTGCGTTGGCTGGTCGATTATTCGTGCCGCGATGATTACGGCTGCGGGCTCGAGGATACCAGCGCGTGGGCGGGGATATTTTACTTCGCCGCGCGGGTCCAACAACCCGGAGAAAAATCACAGCCGTTTCTTACCTGGCCGGAGGGCAATGGTCGAATCGTACGGCACTTGCAATCGCTGGTGGCCCATCGGGCAAGACGTCAGCAGCTCGTGGTGGATGTGGCACCGCGCAAGGGCGGTTTATGGGTGACGATGCTCGATGGTCCGAGCCGTACCCAGCACACCATTTGTGCCGATCACGTGGTGATGGCCATCCCGCGTTTCGTGCAGCAACGAGTGATACGGTCGATGCGTGACAGGCCTCGAAGGGAACCGCAGTTCGATACGTCACCCTGGCTCGTGGCGAACCTCACGCTTCGACAACGACCGCGAGAGCGGGGTCTTCCCGCGGCCTGGGACAACGTGTTGTACGATAGCCCATCGCTCGGATACGTGGTGGCGACCCATCAACAGGGCCGATGCTTCGGTCCTACGGTGTGGACCTATTATTACGCGCTGACGGATTCCAATCCCCAGCGGGCGCGACAGAAGCTGTTCGACGCCACGAAAGAGGAGTGGGTCGAGGTGGTGTTGACGGATTTATCGCGCGCTCATCCGGACTTGCATGAATGTGTGCAGCGCGTGGACCTGATGCGATGGGGACACGCCATGATCCGTCCCACGCCTGGATTCGTTTGGAGCGAAGCGCGCAGGCGTGCGGGTGAGTCGATGGAAAACGGAAAGCTTCACTTTGCTCACACCGAGCTTTCGAGTGTAGCGCTCGTGGAAGAGTCGATTCATCACGGTGTGCGAGCCGCGGAAAAGGTGCTGGCCGCGCGATTCGAAGCCGTTACGAGCTGGTTCTGATCGAAAAGAATCGGCTTGTCGTGAGGCGAGGCCAGAAGGCACCACAAGCACGCACGGGCGCGCGATATATGTATAACTATTGGAAATAATTATGGAATTTTGAAGTGGGGAGCAGGCATTAGAAGCGCCAGGTGGCGGCGGCTCCTCCTCCGGAGGGACCCACGAAAGGAGTGAGGCGCATGGTCTTTTGGGAGCGAGCGTCTTTGGCTGCTTGTTCTTGACCGCTCGAGTCATTGGAAAGCAGCAAAACGGTTCCGGTGACACCTAAGGTAATGGCGACGCCGAAGGTCATGTCGGAGATCAAAGCATTTCGTTCGGCGTCATCGGCGAGTTCGGTGGTGGGAGTGTCATTGAAGTCGGATTTGTTGCTGAGAGCTTTGATGCCGAAGATGGTTCCCACGATGGCGCTCGCGCCGGCGACGCCGAGGGTAATATAGGCGGGAAGATTGGATTTGTTGCCCGACGTCGATACGGTGGCGGCGGTGCTGGTGGCGGGCGGGGGCGGCGTGGGTTCGGCCACGGGCCCCGCCACTGGATTGAGGGTAAACGAGACGGTGAATTTTGCCCCGCCGACGGTGACTTCCACGTCTTTTTCGGCAGGTTCGAAGCCATCCGCGGACACTCGGACTTTATGGGTGCCGGGGGTGAGGTTGAGGTCGAGGGGGGTGGCTCCCATTTGAGGCTGCCCATCGACCTGCACTTGCGCCGAGGCGGGTTCAGTGACGATGGCCACGGCGACGGGTGCATTTTTCAGCGCTTCGATTCGGTTTTTGGCGTTGTCTACCTCGGTCTTGAGCTTTTCGTTGTCTTTCGCCTGGTCGACGAAAGTTTGATAGGCCTGGATGGCGTGGGAGACATCGTTCATCCCATCGTAGCAGAGAGCAATTTTTTCCTGCGCTTGGGGCGAAGGGATGAGGTTGTTGGCTGCTTGAAACTCGGTAAGGGCGCCCGCGAAATCTTTGGCGTCGAGTTTGGCCTTGCCCGCCTCGTAGTGGGCACGGGCCGCATCGCGCTTCTGTTTCTCCGCGGCAGCCGCGGGTGCGCTTCCCTTGGGCTGTGCAAACGCGTACGGCGCCATCGCGCTCGTCGCAAGCAGACCGCATAGCACGGCCGCGAGGACACGACCTCCCGGGGCCAGTTGATTTCGGTCACGCATGCTCGTTCGTCCTCCCTGCTGCAAACTGGGATCCTTGATGAATGTATGAAGACTCGACCCAGGCTACCAGCACGCCCCATCCCTTGTCTACCCTGTCGAAGGTAAGACGACAGAAATCCATTCGATATCGAAAACCATCGTCTGCCGCGCTAGAGCCACACATTCGTCCGGGCCTTCGGTACGTCTACCGTTTGAAGCTCCTTGCCCATTTTGCCCATTGTGTCCGAATCGGGATAATCCGTCGACGCCCTTACGGTGGGACCACGAATGTTTGTGTTCGAAAGGAAAGAGACCGGTCCGCTTTTCCGATACGAGCCACAAAAAGTCCCACGAACGATCCAAACAAGGAGTCTCCTGGCGATACCGCCCCGGTGCCCGGTGGTCGACTGACCCATCGACGGATTTGCTCTAGCATTTCTTGGGATACGGGATTGACCTCCACGGTGGCCGCCAAAAAATACTTGCTCCCCGGTGTCAACGTTCCTTGCACAACCAAGGCATGCGCTTCCGTGCATCGTCGCAACACACCCTCGAGGTTGACCGCAATCGCTTTTCGATCTCCTTCCGCTCTCGTGATTTGCAATCGATACACCTCGTTCCACACATCGAACGTCACCCGACAGGATTGCCAAATCCCCGTTCCCGCCACCGGCCTGTCTCCGCCCTCAGCCTCGAATACTCCTCCCGCCAGCGTGATCACCGTCGTAAGCCCGCTTTGTAGTTTGCGACGCGCTTCCCCATCCACCACGTCGCGATAACCGAATGAGGCCGAAAGAGCCTTGCTCGTCGTATCCCGCACGATCACCGCCCGACGTTCGGGCAACTTGCTAGGAACTGTCGGTTGCTCTTGCGCATGGACGACCCAAGCTACCGTCCCCACGGCCATGGCTGCGGTCAGGGCAATGCCACGACGCATCACGGGGTTGCCTCGCTTCGAACGGGGATGAACCCCAAAATGTTCGAGAAAGCAAAGGTGAACCCTCCGGCATTCGTGTCGATCTGCAAGCCAAGGTTGAACGTCAAATCGACAGGAATTCGCGCGAGCCCGGAATAACCGCGCGGTGGGTCACGCAAGTCACGCTCCGAGGCGACCGCGTACACGCCTCCAGCACCAAAAAAATCGATCCCGTATACCGCGCTGGAACCCCGATAAAGCGGAATTCGGTATTCGCCAAGAACCTTCGTCGCATAATCGCCATAACGGACTTCCACGATGGACGTGCCGAGAAAGTTGGGAGGAGGCCTCCGATCCACGTTCAGTCCAAGCATGCGACTGGGCAACAAATCGCTGAAATCCCCTACGTAAAACCGCTCGAAAATCGGTGCCTCCCCCACGACCGCCCCGCCAAATACGCCCACTCGTATCACATGCGCCCACGGAAGCGAAAACCACTTCGAGGTCGATAACGTATACCTCTGAAACGGATAGTCCGACCCCATGGGCGTCAACGATGCTTCCGCCATGAACGTCGTATGGGAACCCCGCGTAGGCAAAATCGGCGAATCCCGCGTGTCATATTGCAATGTCGAACGAACCGTCGACAACACGCTCAACCCACGATGCAAACCAAAATCGATCGGTTCGGTGTCGAGTCCTCGACGATGCGATGCTGCCAACGGAAGTGTCGCATCCAAGCGCTCGAGGCGATAATCCACCCATGCTTGCCACGCCGCGCTCAAGTCCCAGCCCACCCCCACCAAGCCACCAAACCGCTGATACTGAACGACCGCGTGATTGCGCACCTTTTCGATGGCATTCGACGGATCGTCGTAAAGCACATCGCGGTTGCCATAAAATTCCAAAGCATCGTTGTACAGCAGCGAAGCCGTGGCCATCCAGGTGGAACCCATCACCGAAGGATCGAAAAATCGGGTGCGAAGGGCGAGTTGGTCCTGCGCGAATCCCATGCCAGCCCCAAGCGTGATTCCCGTTCCCCCCAAATTCGTTTCGGCAAGATCCGCACCCGCGTATGCGGTCAAAGGTCGCGCATTGCCTTCCGTATCCGCATCGGCGGATAGGCCCATCCACAGATCGCTCACCACCACCGTGTTTCGTTCGACCACGTCGATGATGAGAATGACTTTCCCTCGTTGAGAGCCTTTCCTCAGCGAAAGACTCACCCGTTGAAAAAAACCCGTGCCCAGCAAACGATACCGAAGAAGCTCCCATTCGGGTTGATCCACATCCACGATGTCGCCGGCGCGAAGCTTGACGTAGCGAAGGATGATCCGCTCGCGCGTGCGTGCATTGCCTCGAACCACGATTCTTTCCAGCTCGTAACGAAGATGCACGCTGTCGTCGTAACCCAAGGCCCCAGCGTTCTCGCACGCGGGGCAAGGTTCTTGCTTCGATGGGCGAAGCGTTGCGCTTGGCGTTGAGGAAGAGGCTCCGGATGAATCGGAACCGTTTGAATTCAAAGGAGTTTCCTGTGATTCGGGCTCGGCTTTCGGCTCCGCGGGAACGCTCGTTTCCGCCGTACCCTCAGCCGTATCCTCGGGCACATCCGTCCCTTCCGGCTCCTGGGCCGAAGCCAACGTCGCGACGATCATGAGGGCGACGAAGCCGAACCCGGACGTCGCGATCCTTCTTCTGCTCACCCCAGGAGCCTACCACGATGCCGACCGGGATGCCGAATGCGGAACGCTTTCGGATGACAACAGATGCTTTCTCCCAAGGTCGCACTATGCTTGTGTGTCAAACCACTTCCTGTCTTGGGGAGGGACCTCATGGCTACCCGTTTTTTGCCATCGTCCGGCGGTCGCGCGCGGGCCATCGTTTTTTTCTGCTTCATGGTCGTGGTTTGGATGCTTCCCACCCAAGCCCGGGCGTTGCCCGAACAGTCGTCCACGCCCGACGACATCCCAGGGATGGTGGCCGTTGATTTGGAAGACAGCCTGTCTCAACCCGAATTGGAAGCCTTTGGTTCCGAGTTTGGGGTCTCCCTTTCCCCCTCCAGCATCCTTTCCGCAAGGACTCGGATTCATGCCGTAACGGTTGCGCGGGAGAACGTGCATGCATTGCTCGAACGCTTGCGAAAGGACGGGCGCGTACAGCACGTGGAGCCCGTGGCTAAAGTTCATGCCCGCTGGGTTCCCAATGACCCCCTGTTCCAAGAACAATGGCATATTCAGCGGGTTGGCGCGATCCAAGCATGGCAGGTCAGCACCGGAAGAGGCGTCACCGTTGCCGTCGTCGATACGGGGGTTGCTTGCGAAAACCATGAAGCATTCACGATAAGTAGCGATCTTGCCGATACCTGGTGCAAAACGGGATTCAACTTCGTGGATAACCATCCGCATGCCACCGACGACCACGGACACGGCACGCACGTGGCGGGGACCATCGCCCAATCGACCCACAACGGTATTGGCGGTTCAGGGCTAGCGTTTCACGCGCGGCTTTTGCCCATCAAAGTCCTCAATGCGCAGGGGTGGGGGACGACCCTGGCCGTTGCGGACGGCGTTCGCTATGCGGCCGACGCGGGGGCTCATGTCATCAACCTCAGTTTGGGAGGAGCCCGGGCCAGCCGTATCCTTTTCGATGCCATCCAATACGCCCGGTCCAAAGGGGCTTTGGTGGTAGCGGCGGCGGGAAATAACGGACAATTCGTCGAATACCCGGCAGCTTTCGAGGGCGTGGTGGCCGTAGCCGCGACGGATTCGCAGGATCGTCTTGCTTCGTTTTCCTCCTGGGGGCCTGAGGTGGACTTGGCAGCACCGGGGGAAAACGTGCTTCAACAGACGATTTGCAACGGAGGCAAGGACCGTTGTGAACTTTTTTCAAAGTTTTCCGGTACTTCTATGGCGGCGCCCCATGTATCGGCTGCCGCCGCGTTGCTGATGAGCCTTGGCGTGACCGAACCGGGACGCGTGCAAGCGATGCTCGAAGCTAGCGCGGAAGTTCCCGAAGGGGAAATCAAAGGCGGACCGCGCTTTGGACAAGGAATCGTTCAGGTGGGCAAAGCCGTTCGAGCCACCGTGGGGGTACAGGCTGCCACTCGCCTGGCTCTGGTGTTTGGCCTGACGGCGTATGTGGGGCGGCGTATTCGACGAAAAGGGGGCTTTTCGCGGTTCTGGCGACCGGGGTTCTGGCTGATGGCCCTGGCGTTCGGGCCAGGGCTGCTCGCGTGGGCGCCTATTATCGTGTCCCGTGTTTCCCTGCCTATCGACTTATTGGCGCGTCCTGTGCCCGACTGGGACTTGCTCCTTGGCGTATCGGTGCATCGTTGGCTTCCGTTGGCGCATGTTCTGATCCCCTTTTCGCTATCCGCGGTTGGTTTTGGGATTCGCTGGGCTCGTCCTTTCATCGCGGGAATTGCCGTGGGAATTGCTGCCTATTTGGGGAGCGTTCCCCTTTTGGAACTCACGACGGGAAACCTGATTTCTCGTTTATTATTAGCTACTTGGGCCTTGATTAACATCGCTGGATGCCTTTGGCTCGCGGTGTTGCATCTCGATGAACGAGAAGTATCGTCGTAGTGAAATAATCACGAGTTGCTGCCGGTGTTCGGTGGACCGGTTCGTCCCGGTTCCTCGGTAGCATCACGAAATACCGGCCTTTGGTGCGACAACTTGGATCCAATTTGGTACGGGCCGATGACGGGATGGCGACACCGATGGCGCATGGGCGAACGCCGAAGAGCGGGACTTCAGCCCTGTCGGAAATTTCGTGGAAATGGCATGAAACCCGCTTGATGGCGCCGTAGGCTAGAGACTTACTATTTCCACAAAAGGTAATTGCATGCGCTTCGTATCATCCCTGACCAGTATTTCCTTGGTTGTGCTTCCCTTGCTCACGGGTTCGACCGCTTTCGCTGCCACGCTCCAGGTAGGGCCCGGAAAAACTTTCGGTGCGCCTTGTGACGCCATCAAAGCTGCCTCCGACGGAGACATCATCGAAATCGATGCTTCCGGCACCTACAAGGGCGACGTATGCGCGGTAACTCGAAATAACCTAACCCTACGTGGCGTGGGAGGTCGCGCGACCATCGACGCCAACGGGGCTCATCACGGGGGAAAGGCCATTTGGGTCATCACCGGAGCCAACGTGGTCGTCGAAAACATAGAGTTTTTAGGCGCAAAAGTTCCGGATCGCAATGGGGCCGGCATTCGTCAAGAAGGAAAAAACCTGACCGTTCGAGGGTGCTACTTTCATGACAACGAAAACGGCATCCTGACGAGTGCCGATTCCGAAAGCGAAATTCTCATCGAATCCACGGAGTTTGCCCATAACGGCTACGGTGATGGTCAAAGCCACAACCTTTATATCGGGCACGTGAAACGGCTTACGTTTCAATTCAATTATTCCCACCACGCCAAGATCGGGCACTTGCTCAAGACCCGGGCCGCGGAAAACTACATCCTGTACAATCGTCTCACCGGTGAATCCGGCAATCAGAGCTACGAAATCGACGTGCCCAACGGTGGTTTGACTTACATCATCGGCAACCTCGTGCATCAAGGGCAAAACACCGACAATAGTTCCATGCTTTCGTATCGCCGGGAAGGCGCCCACGCCAATAACCCGAGTCAACAACTCTTCGTCGTCCATAATTCATTCGTAAGTGACCGAAATACCGGAATATTTCTCAATGTCGACCCAGGTGTTTCCCCACCCGCCGTGGTGCGAAACAATATTTTCATGGGCAAGGGCACGATCGTCACGCAAACCAATGCGGACGTTTCCGGCAGTTTTGAAGGCGACCCTGGTTTTGTGGACAAGGATGGCTTCGACTACCGATTGTCACCGGGTTCGCCGGCAGAAAACGCGGGGGTTGCTCCCGGCACGGGAGCGGGATTCGACCTAACCCCGACGCATCATTATGTGCATCCCCTCGGGGCGGAGGGGCGGGTAACGGTTGGCGCTATCGATATCGGCGCGTATGAAATCGGGGAAAGCGCAGGTTCGGGGGGAAGTGCTGGCGCTGGAGGAGGTGCGGGAGCGGGGGGCGACGGGGGCTCGGCTGGAAGCGCGGGTTCCGGGGGGAGTGCGGGTTCCGGTGGCAGCGGGGGCACTGGGGGTAGCGCGGGTTCTGGCGGCGGCGCCGGTTCGGGGGGCACGGCCGGATCTGGCGGTTCGGCTGAGGCGGGTGCAGGAGGTGAAGGTGCTTCTGCAGGCACCGGGGGCAAAAGCGAAAGCGGTGGAAGCGGCGGATCGGGCGGAAAAGCTGGCAGCTCCAACGCGGCCAGCGCTGCCTCTTCCGATGCCGAGGATGATGAAGGCTGCGGTTGCCGTGTAGCGCACTCTCCAGCCGTGCCCTGGTCCTGGGCGATCGTGGTTGGGATGATGGGGTTGGCCTGGATTCGAAAGCGTAAGACCCAAGGGAGTCGCACTCGCGTTTGACCCGACGCTCGCCCCCTTGTCATTGCCTTTTTGCCCTCCCAGCTTGCCGCCCAGAGAAAGACAATCATACGGTGAAAGCAAAATAGGCGCGCAAGACACCTTGTGCTACCAACCACCGTGTGACCGTCGGTTCCGCTGATTGAAAAACAGGGAATCATCCGAAGGAGCCATCATGAGAACGTGGCAGTGGGCAATCTTGGCGCTGGCTTTGAGTGTTTCGGGGTGCTGCGGCAAGTTGGCTGAAAAAATCACGGGAAAAGCAATTGAAAAGGCCGTGGAGGAGTCTTCCGGCGGTGATGCCAGCCTTTCGCTGGACGGTAATATCGATATCTCGGATATTCCAGCCGCTTTTCGGTATCCGGGTATGAAAGGGGTAGCGCGCATCGCCCAGAATACATCCACATCCACGGGAACTGTCTATATGCTGGAATCCGAAGATTCCTTGGAAAAAGTCAAGACCCATTATGAAGCCATTGCGGGCTACAAACAGATTTCGAAGCTGGAACAGCCAGGAATCGATCCAGTTTTTACTTATGAAACGGCGCCAAAGGAAAGCTGCATCATCCAGCTTTCGACAAGGAGCGCCAAAACGGCGATCATCCTCACCTTCGCGAAGGAAAAAACGTAAGTTCGGGCGAAACGTGAGTTGGGGGGGTGGTTGGATCATGGGCGAACGATGGCGGCAAATTTTCCATCGTTTGAAATGCGGCTGCGATGGTTTCGTGGCTTGAGGTTTCCCGCGGCATCTCTGTGCAATAGACGCCTGTCGAACGAGCGGCGCATGGTCGTGGGCAGCGACGAGGGCGTTTGCCATTCGGCTCTTCCCTTGCGAACGTTGGTTTGCCATATTCCCTCGCTCCCATGCCAATCATTGCAAAAAAAATAGAGCGCGACGAACGAGAGGAATGTCTTTACCGGATCCGTCATAGCACGGCGCATCTGATGGCCGAGGCCGTCCAGGTTCTTTTTCCGGGAACGAAGCTGGCGTTTGGACCTCCGGTACAAGATGGTTTTTATTATGATTTTGACTCCGACCATCGTTTTACGGACGAGGATCTGAAGACGATCGAAAGCAAGATGCGGGAGTTGGCGAAGAAGAAGTCGCCTTTCGTGAAAAAATCGATATCGAAGGCCGAAGCGCTTCGTCTTTTCGAGCAGCAAGGCGAGAAACTCAAAGCCGAGCATGTGCAGACGCTTTCGGATGGTGAGATCACGTTATACGAAAGCGGTGGGTTCGTGGATTTGTGCGCGGGGCCTCACGTGGAGAGCACGGCGCAGCTCGAGCATTTCAAGTTGACGAACGTATCGGGTAGTTACTGGCGGGGCGATGAGAAGCGCGAGCGATTGCAGCGGATATACGGAACCGCCTGGGATTCGAAACAAGCGCTGAAAGCGCATCTGGCTCGCATCGAGGAGGCCAAAAAGCGGGACCATCGGGTTTTGGGCAAGGAGCTTGGGCTATTCGAGTTTCCGGAACTCGCGGGGCCCGGTCTTCCGTTTTATCTTCCCAAAGGCGCGCGGGTGCTGCAGCAACTCAAAGACTGGATGTGGCAATTGCACATCACGGGCGGCTACGGTCATCCGGACAAGACGTACGAACCGCTGGCCACGCCTCATATCCTTCGGACGGACGCCTGGAAGATCAGCGGACACCTCGAGAATTACCGAGAAAACATGTTTATGGTCTACAGCCTCGACGAACTCGATCAGGGGCTTTTGACGCGGGAGTCGCGAGAGGATTCGCAGACGAACGACAAGGATGGGCTGGGCAATTACGGGTTGAAGCCGATGAATTGTCCGGGGCATGTGATGTTGTTCAACGTGGGGACCAAGAGTTATCGCGACTTGCCGGCGCGGTACTTCGAGTTCGGAACCGTGTATCGTTATGAAAGAGCGGGCACGTTACATGGCATGCTTCGCGTGCGCAGTTTCACCCAAGACGACGCGCATCTATTCTGCACGCCTGACAATGTGGCTCGGGAAATCGAAGGGGTATTCGATTTTTGCTGCCATATCCTCGACACCTTTGGGTTCGATTATCACGTGGGTCTGAAAACACGTCCCGAGAGCCGACTGGGTACGGACGAGATTTGGGACATGGCGGAAAACGGATTGCGTGCCGTGCTCGAAAAGCGGGCGGCGGGCAAGTACTACGTGCAAGAAGGAGATGCGACGTTTTACGGTCCCAAGATCGACTTTACGATTCGGGATTGTCTCGGTCGTGAATGGCAAGGGGGCACGATACAACTCGATTTCAATCTGCCCGAGCGCTTCGAACTCGAGTATACGGATGCGGATAATACGCGCAAACGACCCGTCATGATCCATCGCGCGATTCTGGGCTCTTTCGAACGGTTTTTCGGCCTTCTCATCGAAGAATTCGGTGGAGCCTTCCCCTTGTGGCTCGCCCCCATCCACGTGCGCGTCCTGCCCATCGGCGATACCCAGCTCTCGTACGCCCAGTCCGTGGTCGGTGAATTGAAACGCCGCGGCTTCCGCGCCGAACTCGATGATTCCAACGACAAACTCGGCAAAAAAATCCGAAACGGCAAGATGGATAAAGTTCCCTATCTCGTCGTTGTCGGACAGAAGGAAGTCGACGACAAGACGATCACCACGGAAAGCTATCACGATGGGAAACTCGAAGACGTGACGACCGTCGATGCCCTTTCCGATCGAATGAACGATGAGATCGAGCGTCGCGTGTTTCGTCGTCGCGCGTGAGCGAGGTGGAGATCAGAACTCGGCTGGGTCGCTGTAGGAACCGAAAACTGCGCGGAACACGTCGCAGATTTCCTGTTCCGTACAATAGGCTTTGGCGGCCTCGATGATCGAGGGCATGAGATTTTTGGTTCCCTGGGCGGCCGTGCGGATTTCTTCCAGGCATTGTTTGACTTGCGATTCATCGCGAGAAGCCTTGACGCGAGCCAGGGCGTCGCATTGCGCGCGCTGCACGCTTTCGTCGATGCGAAGCAAAGGTATCTTGGCATCCTCGTGTTGCGTGTATTTGTTGACGCCCACCATGACCCGTTCGCCTGCTTCGAGCTGACGTTGGAAGCGGTATGCGGAAGCGGCGATTTCGCGTTGGGGATAGCCTTTTTCCACGGCTTCCACCATGCCTCCCAGCGAATCGATGTGTTCGATGATGGCCATCGCGTCTTTTTCGAGCTTGTGGGTCAACCATTCCACGAAATAACTGCCTGCGAGTGGGTCGATGGTGCCCGTGACGCCGCTTTCTTCCGCGATGATTTGCTGGGTTCGAAGGGCAATCGTGGCGGCCTCCTCGGTGGGAAGCGCATAGGTTTCGTCGAGGGAATTGGTGTGCAACGATTGTGTGCCACCGAGCACGGCGGCCAGGGCTTGAAGGGCCACGCGCACGACGTTGTTATAAGGTTGTTGTGCCGTGAGGGCCACGCCTGCGGTTTGTGCGTGGGTGCGTAGTTTCAGGCTGGCTCGGCTCTTGGCGCCGAACCGATCGCGCATGAATCGCGCCCACATGCGTCGTGCCGCGCGGAACTTCGCGATTTCTTCGAAAAAGTCGTTGTGGACGTCAAAGAAAAACGAAAGGCGCGGCGAAAAAGCATCCACATCCATGCCCCGTTCGAGGGCATGGCGCACATAAGCGAGCCCATCGGCCAAGGTAAAGGCAAGCTCTTGTGCCGCCGTCGCACCGGCTTCGCGAATATGATAGCCGCTGATCGAAACCGTATTCCATCGAGGCACTTCACTGGCACAAAACTCTATGGAATCCGCGACCATACGCATGGCTGGCCGCGGTGGCACCAACCACGCGTGCTGGGCAATGAACTCCTTCAAACAATCGTTTTGTACCGTCCCACCGATCTTCGATCGGGCGATGCCCCGCTTGTCCGCCAACGCAATATAAAAAGCCAACAACACGATCGCAGGCCCATTGATCGTCATCGACGTGGTCACGCGATCGAGGGGAATGCCGTCGAATAGCACCTCCATATCGCGCAACGAGTCGACGGCGACACCGCACATGCCAACTTCGCCCAGGGCGCGTGGGGAATCGGAGTCGTAGCCCATGAGGGTGGGGAAGTCGAACGCGGTAGAAAGTCCGGTTTGTCCTTGGCTGAGCAGGAACTTGAACCGCTGGTTGGTTTGTTCGGGGGTGCCGAAGCCGGCGAACATGCGCATGGTCCATAGGCGACCGCGATACATGGTGGGCTGGACTCCACGAGTAAAAGGGAACATGCCGGGCATGCCCAAGTCATGGGCATAATCGATGGGGGCATCGAGCGGCGTGGCCACATCGGGAAGATCGACATCGCTCCAGGTCGTAAATCGCTCTTTTCGCAAGGGAATACGGTCAATCGTGGCGGCGACGGGTCCGTTTCGCCATGCTGCAAGCTGTTCACGAAGAGCCTCGACGCCTGCTGCGTCCAAACCCAAAACCTCGCCTTCAGCCGATTCTGTGATGGTTTCCTTCTGCTCGTTACCCATATTGTGCTCTCCCGTATCGCCGAAGCCCGTTCGATGCTAGCACGTGTGAAATAGCATAGGTCGAGGGTTCGAATCCCGTTTGGTAGGCTAAATCGTCATGCGACCCGAGGTCGGACAAATCATCGCCGGCAAGTATCGTCTCACCCGTCTCATCGGAGAGGGGGGAATGGGAAGCGTTTTCGAGGCAAACCACGAATACTTGGGCAGCGCGGTGGCCTTGAAGTTTCTCAACCCCATCCTTGCGTCACGACCGGCTTTGGTGGCTCGCTTTCTTCAAGAGGCGCGTGTTTCTGCCAGCATTCGAAGTCCTCATGTCGTGCAAGTCTCCGATGTAGATCAGACGTTGGAGGGATTGCCCTATCTGGTGATGGAACTGCTGGAGGGCGAAAGCTTGCAGACGTGCATGAACCGTTGTCGGACGTTGCCCTTGGGCACGGCCTTGGAATACGCGGTCCAGATTCTCAACGGTTTGGAGAGTGCTCATGGTCGTGGAGTCGTTCATCGGGACTTGAAGCCGGACAATGTGTTCATCGTGCCGACACCGCACGGTGCTTTGCTCAAGCTTTTGGACTTTGGGATCGCGAAACTTCGTAGCATTGCTGATGAGCAACCGGGATTGACACGACCGGGTTCGGTGATGGGTACGTTGGAGTACATGGCGCCAGAACAAGCCTTATCGGCGGATCGAGCGGACCTTCGGGCCGACTTATACTCGGTGGGAGTCATCCTGTTTGAAATGATCGCGGGCGTTCGTCCCCTCGAGGCCGATGATCCACAAACGATGGCTGCTCAAGTGATGGCGGGGCAGATTCGACGGCTGAACGATATCGTTTCCGGAATTCCCCAACCCCTTTCGGACACGATTGCTCGGGCGTTGGCGGGCCAGCCGGCCCAACGGTTTCAAAGCGCCGCGGAGATGCGAACGGCGTTGCTGCCCTTTTTCACGGCATCGGTTCAAGCCGTAGGCATGCCCCATTACCAAAGCATGGTCGCCCTACCGGCGGCGGCGCCTGCTCGTTCTCCTACGGCGGTGCTGGCAGACCCGGCCATATCGGCATCGGATCGTCCGGCTCCCACGCAACCGGGAACCGATCCCGGTCAGCCGGCTGGAGTGTCGCCAACCCTGCCACCATCGGAATCCGCGGAGTTGGTGGCTGGACGAACGGGAACCGTGCTTGGCGATGCGGCAGGCGCATTTCCCGAAGGATTTGGCGCTACGGCACAGATGCAGCCCATGGAACAACCACCGTTCGTTCCCAGCCTCGCCCCCGCGCCCATCAAGAAAAAAAAGCTACCGATGGGACTCATTCTCGGGGGTGTTGCAGGCTTGCTCGGCCTTTTGGTCACCATCGCCTTCATTGCGTATTTTTATGTGATTCGGCAAGAGCCAGAGGTTCCCGCGATCACGCTGCCGCCTGTCGCAACGATTGCCCAAGAAGACCCATCGCCCGACCCATCGCCCACGAACGAACCAACCATCGTGCCGCCTGTCACGACGGCAGAGCCACCGTCGACGACGCCCACGGGCACCACGACCGTTCGTCCACGAGACGCCGGAGTCGATGCTGGATTTGTTTTCCCTACCTTTCCCGACGCCGGCATCGCATTGCCGCCGTTTCCCTCTTCGATTCCTTCGGGGCTGATTCCGCCTTTGCCCACCGAACTGCCCACGATTCCCCTTCCGCCTTGGCCTCCTTCGAACCCATGAACATCGCGCGAGACCGATATGGCCTTTTCACCGAAGAGATGTTGATCATCTCGACGATCACTTCACCAGCTTTTGCGGTATCCTGGGTCGGCCAGGTGGAGCAAGACAGCGATGGCTAACCTTCAGCCAGGAGATATGATCGACCAACGCTACCAGATGGGGCGATTGATCGGTTCTGGGGGAATGGCGTCGGTGTATGAAGTCCTGGACACGACGTCGGGTCATCGTGCGGCCGTCAAAATACTGCATCGGCAGTTCATGCTCGATCCGGTCATTGGGCAGCGATTCATCCGCGAAGCGCAGGCTGCAAGCGTGCTGGACACCCCATATTCCGTCAAGGTCGAGGGAACCGGCAACCTGAGTGATGGTCGTCCGTTCATTGTCATGGAGCTGCTCGAAGGGCTCACGCTGCAAGCTCTCATCGAACGTCAAGGTCCTCGTTTCGAAGCAGAACGGGTTTTATATCTCGCGGATCAAGTCGCGTTGGGGCTCATCGATGCGCACGCTCGTGGCATCATTCATCGGGATCTCAAGCCCGACAACATCTTCGTGATCAACACCCCTGCGGGTGAGTTGATCAAAATCGTGGACTACGGCATCTCGAAAATATTTTCGGGAGAAGGCGGTGTGAAACTCACCCAAACGGGTGTGACCGTGGGCACGCCGCAATATATGCCCGTCGAGCAACTGCGAGGCACGAAGAATATCGATGGTCGGGTCGATGTATACGCCTTGGGCGTGGTGCTTTACGAGATGCTTGCGGGGCAAAAGCCCTATGATGGCTTCACGTATGAGGAAGTCATCTTGAAGGTGGCCACGACGACCGCGCCTTCGTTGGGAGTCTATCGTAGTGATTTGCCCGAAGGGTTGGTCAGCTTGGTCGATCGAGCGATGGCGCGCCAGGTCCAGGATAGAATTGCGAGCATGACGCAGCTTCGCCAAGAGATGGCGCCTTATTGGTCCGGTCGATCCCCACTATCCGGATCGGGACAGTCTTTGGCGCAATCGGGAGCGTTTGTGTCCGCTCGTTCTCCTGAGCTTGCTTCCGTGTCACCGCGGGCGAGTGCGGGACATACTCAAGTGCTGCAAGGGCCCGCGGCTGCACTGGCGCCACCAGTTCCCGCACCGCCGCCGGAATTGGCAGCACCGTCGCCACCCGTTCCGGCGCCGCAGCCGGAACTTCCCGCGAAAACATTACCCGATCATGTGTACCAGGCGAGCCGCCAAGAGCCGGTTTCCGCCGCGCCTCCGATGGTGGAAACCCGTCAGAAATCGTCTTCCACGATCGTCATCCTCCTCGTCATCATAGCCGTTTTTCTGTTTTTATTGCTTGTCGGAATCGGTGTGCTTGCCCTGATGTTGCTTGGCTGAACACCGAATCCATCGATGTGGGGTGTATCGATGAAGGAGCCATCCTGGTCATCGTGATGCCGTGGCACCTACGATCCCAGGCGTAGTCAAACGCCGACGAGCCGATGGGAAAGGGGAGATAGCGAAGGGATGCGGGCTAGGAACGATCAGGGACGAACGACGGGAGGGCGTCCGAAGTTGGGACTTGGTGGATGAGGCGGGAGGATATCCGAAGTGGGATACTCGCGGCGAGCGTTGAACCCCCAGGCGTCGTTGGGGCCTTTGGCTTGTGCCGTTACGACCACGGGGTATCGGAGTGGTGATGCGGTTTGCACAACGTACTGGCGGTACAATCGGCCTGGTTGCAACAGGGAGAGGGATTCGGAGGGTAACCCGCTGGACAGTTGAGCGCCTTCGGGCAAGGCGATTTGCAAGGCGACGGGGGCCTGAATTGGCTCATTGACGACGATTTCCAGGTCCAAGACGATGGGGCCGTTAGAGGGTACGGGGTTGGGGCCTCGCAGGTTGAGGACCACGGGGGCGGAGATACCCCGTTGGGGTTCCATCTGTTGCGGTGTATTTTGTGGTTGTTGGTAGGGTTGCGCGCTCGTTCCTCCGCCGCTGTTGCCATTGGGTGTGCAAGCCCCCATTGAAATGAAGGCGCAGAGCAATCCGATCCCCAACCCGGTAGTCATTGTCGTCATGTTGTTCATCCTCATGGCTCCGCCCATCACAAACACGGCCTTGTGGCAGGATTGTAAGGGAATCCAGTGGTCTTCGTCACGGCATTGATATCCGCTTCGCTTACGTAGCCAGAGCAAAGCGCGGCATCGAAGAAGTCAACCAAGTCAACCGTATGGTACCCACGGTTGAACGTCCCATCGACCAATGGCGGATAGGTTAGTGCTCCGAATACTTTGTCATCGCCAAGTCCGCGCCCTTGTGGATCCACCGATGAGTCCACGAAAAGTTTCCAAATCATGCCCGCGCCGACATTCTCGTTGATGTATTGGTCGATGGGACCGTTCGGATCGGGCATTTGCAGCTTGCCACCAGAACCTGAATACGTGTACTTCGAGATATCGACCCAGAAGAAAGAACCCATTTGTTCGTCGACGTACTTGGGGCTCTCGATGTTCGTACAACCGAAAGCGGTGGCCCAGGCTTCGCTGTAGGCAAGGCCCGGTTTGGAGGCCTGATCGACGTAGTGGGTGCCGCCTTCCCCGGGCGATTTGGAGTAGTTTTGCATCACATAATGGCCAAATTCATGGGAAATGACCGCGCGAGCCCATTGGGTGGAGCCATCGCTCGGAGGGCCTCCCAACACGATCCAGTTGTCGTAATAATCCGATTCGGATGAACTGCTTCCGTATTGAATTTGCGCACCGCCACAGGCAGGGCCGCAGTAGCAGGCGCCACACGTGGGCGTTCCCACGACGGGATCCCAGAATACGGCGAGGGAGGTTTGATCACCTTGCATTCCCGCCGCCGCGCGAAGCAACCCGTAATCGATCCATTGGAAGATGTGCAGGGCTCCCGAATACTGTTTTTCCGTTATGGTCCATGTTCCGATGTCGGTGGTGCCCGGTTGGATATCCAGACCCCAGGCCCAGTATTCGTTGGCTTCTCTTGCGTTCACCATCGGGTTTTGGTGCTTGAGTTTCGCCACGGCCATGGCTGGCAGACCGGTGTCGTAGTTGAAGACGATCGGCCATGCCCATAGACTTGTGGGCCCTCGCATTTCTCGCGTGAGTTTGGCGACAAACGAACTGTCTGTCGTAAAGTCTTCCGCTACCGAGTCGTAACCGGATAGTGCGGCGCCAATGAACTCCCCATCGTCATACACGGTGATATACAAGTCGCGAATATCCTGCACTTGCAGATCACCCCACCCCATGCCGTCCGGACGTACCGGTCGATACTCATATTTCATTCTGCCGTGCAGCGTGGGGCCGCTCGTCCCACCGCTGGAAGACGGGACGTAATGGCAAGCTGCGGGAGTCGTTGGCGTGCCTGGCTGGCACTTCTCTCCGGCCGCCGTATCACAAGGCGTGACTACCCAATGCGTGTCGTCGCCGCTGCCTTCACAAACGCGCACGGAACGGGAATCCGCGGTGCATTCGATATCGCCCGGAATGCATACGCCAGAAACGGCACAATACGCGCCGTTCGTACCCTCTTTGCAAACGCGTCCGGAAAGGCATTTCGTTTCGACGATATCCACGTGGCCGCTCGAGGTATTGCCATCGGGGTGCAAACAGGCGCGAATGGTCATATTGTCGATGCATTGTCCTTGCATCGGCACCCCATGGCATGGGTCCTCGTCGACACCGCCGCCCGTGCCGCCTTCGGCGACCCCACCAGAGCCGGCCGCACCTCCCGAGCCTGCTGTGCCGGCGGCTCCGGAAGCGCCGGGGCCTTGGTCATCGTCGGCCGCCTCCACGAAGGTACAGCCCATGGCCGCTGCGCCCACGGCGCCAATCAATGCGATCCACATAGTGATGCAACGCATAGACCCTCTCCCACGACTGGTAACGAAAAACGAAAGCACTTTGTATCATACGGTGTCGTTCCGAAATGATTCCTCAAAATGACAGGGTTGGCCAGGTGAGGCCGGTTGATTAGCGAATGATCCGTTTACCGCGAATGCTTCTGCTACGGTTGCGTTGGGAACGGGGGAATAGGGAAGAAACGAAAGGCCCTACGACCGGTCTGGCAGAACGGTGCGATTTCCGGTAAATATCAAAATGACGCTGCAGTGTGTGCGCATAGGAGACAGGCCAGATGAATCAACCACCCGGAAACTTCGACCCGCCGGACGACGGGTACGGGGGTATGGGGCGCAGAGGCGGCACCATTCCCGGAGGTCCACCCATGGACTTCAGCGAATTGGGTCCACAGGCCGCGATTCCCGAAGGAGGCGCTGCCACTCCGTCGTTCACGATGGTGGATGCCTCGGTCGCTCCGGGCATCATGCCTGGTTCCACGGCACCTGACTACTCGCCCGCGCCAATGTATTCAGCCATACAACCCGGACCCATTGGCTACGCACCGTACGCGCCTCCAAGACGAAAAAGCGGCGGTGGAGGAGCAATTCTCTTTTTTGCCGTCGGCTTTGTCGTGCTGCTCATGGGCGGGGGCGCCGCGGCTGCCGTGCTTTTCGCTCGCGGTATGTGGTCCACGAGCAGCGACGACAATGACGCTCCGATCGTGACGTTCGCTCCCCCCGCCACGATCGAAGCAGAAGGTCATAACGAAGGTTTCGTCGACAACGGCTCCGAGCCTTTGCCATCGATCGAACCCGTGCAGACTACCGAGCCCGTTGCCGTCACGACGACCCCCACCTCCACCACAACGTCGAGACCTCCCACGACATCCACCGCGCGCCCCCCTTCGACAGCGACTGCCACCGCAACCAGCACGGCTACGGCCACGAGCACCGCCACGGGCACGAGCACCGCTACCAGCACCGCGACTGCCACCAGCACGACACGTCGCCCTCCATGGATTATCATTACGCCTTCGACGGGGACATCCACGGGAACGACGACGTCTCCCCCTCCCACATCGACAACCACATCGACGGGAACATCGACAGGAACGACGAAGCCGCCGCGACCGCCGGGGTTCAGAATTCCCAAGCCTTCGTGACGAGAGGGTTGGTGCAAGGGCTGGTGGATGGTAGGCTTCGCGGGCGTCTCAGAAGCCGAATCGTCTTGTTTGGGGCGTGTGGATGAGGTCAACCGACCCATGGAGGTGTCGTGATGGGCAAACGTGTCGCTGTGGTGTTGAGCGGATGTGGATATTTGGATGGTGCAGAGATTTACGAATCGGTGTCGGTGCTATTGGCGCTCGATCTGGAAGGGGCGCAGGTGCAATGCTTTGCGCCGGACAAGGCGCAGATGCATGTCGTGCATCATGGCACCCAAACGCCCGTGCAGGGGGAGACGCGCAATGTATTGACGGAAGCCTCGAGACTTGCGCGCGGACAGATCAAAGCGATCGAGGAAGCGAGGATGGAAGACTTCGACGCACTCGTTTTTCCAGGCGGTTATGGTGTTGCGAAAAACCTTTGCGACTATGCGGTGAAAGGTTCGGATTGTACGGTCGACCCGCGGGTAGATGCCTTGATCAAAGCCGCGCATGGGGCGAAAAAACCGATATGCGCGATTTGCATCGCGCCCGTGTTGATTGCGAAGTCTCTGGGACTGGCTCATCATCCGACGCTGACGATTGGCAGTGATGCGGGGACAGCGGCGGATATCGAAAAAATGGGGGGAAAACATGTGAACGCGCCGGTCACCGAAATCGTGGTCGATGAGCAGAATCGGGTGGTGACCACGCCCGCCTATATGTGTGGACAGCGGATAGGAGATGTGTGGTTGGGGGTGAAAAAGGCGGTGGAAAAAACGCTTTCCATGGCTTGAGCCATCCCAAAACCTTGGGTAAGGGCAGAGCCTGCCATCCGCCGCGATGGTGCCAATCCCACGCACACCGTTCGGGGGCTGTATCACCCCATCTTGATCCTTTGGTCGATCCCTAGACTCGTAACTATTGGATTTTATAAGCTAATTATCTAAACCGACACAATTCTGTCGATACAGCACCATAGGTCATATTTTTTTCTTTGTGAATTGGCCTCGCTTCCGATTGGGAGCTTGAGACAGCGACGTGTCCCGGAGGCGAAATCCTGACAGATCCCCGAAATTTTTCGGGAATTGGAAAGGGGTACGAGCTGAGAATTCTTGCGATCTTGATTTTGGCTCGGTCCTTGAACCCCCTTTGGAGCACCCCCAACAGTTGCCCTGGGCTACTAAACATTGGACTGGTGTTTTGCGGTGAATAATATGGGATGACCGTGACCGTTTCTCGTGGGCCGTGACCGCGGCCGGACGATGGTAGGTACTTGTTTGCGGCAGTCGTAGGACGACGGAAAGGCTTGGGGAAAAATGGGGGGATGGCTCCGCTTCGTGAGGTTTCGTGGGTTCCTACGACGAGAACCTGATCTGGAACGAACCTCGGAGTTGTTGTATTCGTTCCCGCCCTTCCTATGGTGTTGCAGTGTATGAACTTGTAAGCCGTGAAAGAGGGATTGTTATTTTTTGTGGAGTGACGTCGATGGCCTTTACGAGTTTGGATGAGTTGCTGCTCACGGCACAGCAACAGCAGCGACCGATCTATGAGTTGATGATTGAATCGGAAATACGGCAAAAAGGGATTTCCCGTGAAGAGATAATCATCAAAATGACGGAGCAATTTGCGGTCATGGAGGAAGCCGTGCGCGAGGGTACCCACGCTTCCGTCGTATCGCGGACTGGCTTGACAGGTGGCGATGGGCATCGTTTATACGAATATGCCAAGCGTGGACAGTCCTTGGTCGAGCCGTCTTCGTTATTGACGGCGGCGTATGCCCTTGCGGTTTCCGAAGTGAACGCCAATATGGGGCGAATCGTGGCGACACCGACGGCGGGCTCTGCCGGCATTTTGCCTGCCGTACTTGTTCATGCCCTTGATAGTGGGCGATTTTCGCGCGAGCAGATTGTCTTGTCGATGTTCACGGCTTCGGCGATCGGTCTGGTCATTGCGAACCGGGCGTCGATTTCTGGTGCCGCGGGCGGTTGTCAGGCCGAAGTCGGTTCAGCTACGGCGATGGCTGCTGGCACGTTGGTCGAGCTTGCGGGCGGAACACCGCAACAAGTCGGCAACGCCGTTGGAATCGCGCTGAAAAACTCACTCGGACTGGTCTGTGATCCCGTAGCAGGACTCGTCGAGATTCCGTGCATTCTTCGCAATGGTTTGCATGCGATTGCCGCGCAAGCGGCGGCAGACATGGCATTGGCTGGCGTGGTCAGCCTGATTCCGCCTGATGAAGTCATTCATGTGATGCATGAGGTTGGGCAGCACATGCCTGAGTCATTGCGTGAAACAGGTATCGGTGGCCTGGCAGGCACGCCGACGGGACAGAAACTGAAAGAACAAGTATTCGGTAACGAGAAAGAACAGAAGCGAGGCGGTGGTGGGCCGGCAAAATACCAAAGCGCCTATGAAATCATTGGTCCTATCATGATCGGTCCTTCCAGCTCCCATACCGCCGGTGCCGTGCGAATTGGGAATATCGCTAACCAATTGTTGAAAGAACCACCGAAGCGCGTCACGTTTTCGTTGATGGGCTCGTTTGCAACCACTTATGAAGGGCACGGCACAGACGTCGCATTGCTTGCGGGTGTGCTCGGTTTGTCGACGAGGGACAAGTGTATTTCGGAGGCAAAGCAATTAGCAGCAGAACAAGGGCTCGCTTATACTTTTATGAAGCGCGTACTGGGTAGTTATCATCCGAATACGGTGCTTGTGGAACTCGAAGGAGCCCGGCGGACCGTGAAATTGCTTGCCAGTTCGTTGGGTGGGGGAAAAGTGGAAGTGCAAGAACTCGATGGTTATCCTTTGAAGTTCTCGGGCGAGCGTCCGGCACTCGTCATTCGCATCACGGATACGAAAGGGGCGATTGCAGGGCTTGCGCGGATTCTATTTGAAAAAGGGTTCAATATCGCGCGCATGGCAAACGAACGATTGGCGATGGGTGGTGATGCGATTAGCGTATGTGAAGTGGATAGCATGGTGGAAGAAAGCGTGGTCGAAGAATTAATACGCGATGTCGCGATCATCAAAGACATTACGGTTGTGCAGGTAGATTGAAGTTTGGACTTCGCTGTATAGGTCATTCGATGTTCGGCAGGTATGGGTAAGATGGGTCAGTTTGCCATACCTGGAGCAGGCGCATCGTTTCCCGCATCAATCATGGTGCTTGATGTAATACGCCGATGGCATCGAGATCGAATCCAGCGCTTCCCACGGTGGGATACGGATCGAAGATCGCATGGCCGAAGCTGTCGGTGAAGCTTCCATCCCCTACGATATCGACGATCCTCACATAACGAATCTGCGTGAGTTGTATCAAGCCGGAACGCACTTCCGGTTTCATCATCAATGCGTCGAGATCGAAGGGCGCGCCGTATCCTTGCCGATAGCTTCCCGCTAGCGAACCCATGACGGTCGAATCGTGACCGGAGAAGCCTCCGACGGAGCCACCGGCAAGATAGGCGCAATCGAATCGCACGAAGTCGACGCCATTGCTGCTTACTTCCACATACGCCAGTTCGAGGAAGGTATCGTTGAAGGAATTCTCGAAAACCACAAAGTCTGGCCCGGGACCATTGCCGATCGGGGGGGCGAACGTCAGCGTGATGGTTCCTCCTTCCCCAAGCGACACGATGTCTGTCGAGGTTCCCTGCGCGGGCCCGACGGCTTTTTCAGGTGTTTTCCATGCCGGATCGACACCGGTCCCATACGCGACAGGTTCCACCCAGCCCGTCGCCCATCCCACGATGCGGGGGTCGTCTTTGGCGATGGCCGTCGTTCCTGGAATCCCCGCGGCGGGAGGGTATTTCGGCTGCACCTGGTAGGTGAAAGCAAAGGTCGAATCCGCGGCACAACCGCCGCCCTTTTTCCTTGCGAATACCCGCTGCAACCCATCGTTCGTCAACAACCACTTCGGACCATCCATCCAGGTGTCCGGCTCCAGGGCCTTCGGGTCAGCCGTTGCTCCCACCTCGATGGGTTCTTGACCGGAAAGGCGGAAAGTCAATTCCGCGCCGGTATGAATGATCGATAGCGTGGGTGCTTGCGGCATTTCGCAGGACACGGCTTTGCAAGATTGTTCCTGCCATACGAAGCCATCGTTACAAACGCAGCTTCCCGAGGGCTCCCTACACACGGCGTTTTCCCCACAAATCACGGCGGGGGCAGGAGCGCATACCTTCTCCGACGTGCATACTTCACGTCCGTTGCACGCCTTCTGATCTGAGCAATCCGCATCCGTTGTGCAGTTTTTTCGAAGACATTGCCCAGCGAAGTCCGCGAATCCGTCCGCACACCTGCTGCAATCCTCCCCTTCATATCCAAGGTCACATTCACACCGTCCCGAACCTGGCTCGCACGTGCCGTTGGGTCCGCAGTCCATCGCGCTGCCTTGCTCACATTCGCCCGAGGCGTTGCAGGTTTCTTTTCCGTTGCACGGGTTCTCATCATCGCAATCCGTATCGGTTTCGCACGGAGCGATCACACAACGCCCTTCGCGCATGACGTATCCTTCCGCGCAACCATCACATCGCTCCCCACTCCAACCGGCCTGACAATCGCAACGTCCATCACTCGTTCGACAGGCCCCCCCCGGGCCGCAGTCCACGGCATCCCCTTTCACGCAAATATGGTCCACACTACAGGTTTCCTCACCGTTACAAGGGTTTCCATCGTTGCAATCGCCATTGTCGCCGCACATACCTGGCACGCATTGGTCATCCACGCGAATGAAACCTGTCGCGCACCGATCACATTGGCTTCCCCCATACGCCGCCTCACACCCACATTTTCCCAGCGCCTCGTCACAGACACCATGCGCTCCACAAGGAGGGCAACGATCGGACGCCATATAAGAATCCGAGCAGGATATTCCAAGCGTCACCCAACACATCACGCAAAAACCAATGCAATCTCGTGCCTTCATCGATGCCATCGCTTTTCTTTCATCGCTCATCAGAACCACCCCAGATGGCGAGGAGGAAGGCCAATCGTTCGATCCACGATGATTTCCTGGCGCTCACCTAAAAACCCCATTTCATTCACCTCATAGCGATGCACGACCCCTGCCGATCGTGACGCATCGGCCACAAAACACACCGCGCATCGCGATGCACAGCGGACATTGCCGAACGTAAATGGCTTAGCCGACGATCGAAGCGCCACTTCGAACTGTCCGGAATCGGTATCCACGACGAGCAGAGCGTCTTCTCGTTTCGTATCTCCCGCTTCGGTCAATTCCCCCGCGGTGGTGAATACGACCGTAGTATCGGAGGCATACGCCAGCCCGCTTCCCAACGGTCCGAGGCCGAATTTCGCGGCGGGAAACCGCCTCCGCTCCTTCCATTCGTCTTTTGCCGATACCAGCACGACACCGGATTCCGCCACGGTAGCCACCGAATCACCTGCAAACTCTCCCGAGCAAGACACGGCGATTTCATCCTCCGAGGGAGACAAAGCCAATTCCGTACATCCGTGCATCCCGTCGAGCACGACGACCTCGAGAATTCGATCGTCTTGGGGATCGATGCGAACGATCCGAGAGGATGCCGACGACATGAAGTCGGAAGAATAGGCTCCCAGTAGCACGGCCACCTCATTTCCCACCCGCAGCATCTTATCCGGATACGGATAGTACACGGCTGGCGCGTCTTGCATGGCGGAGCGCAGCGATAGGCGTGTCGTCACGGCTCGCGTTAGCGGATCGACGACAACGATGTCGCTCCCTTCGTCGTGATTGCCGGTCCCTGCAGCCAGGTTCGGTTGATAGCGAGTCACATAGGCTTTGGTGGGATTGAGAAGCAGATAATCCCGCGGATTGGCAGCAAATCCGGTAGCCAAAGACAATTGTCCTGTTGGCGTTGAGGAACGCACATCCACCCAGGTAAGAACGGATGCGGGATAACGATCGAGCAGAACGATCTCATCGCCTCGTTGCCATTGTGTGGGTGTTACGACGTCTCCGCCAAGCGGCGCGGACAACCCCGACGCCGTGGAAGCAGAAGATAGGAAAGAGGAGGACAATACCGTGCCATCGATGGCCACCAGCGACAGGTTGGTCGATTGATAATCGGAATTGACGACGATGATGCCGCGGCCACAAGCACCTGCGGTAACGTCCGTTCCCCCCGTTCCCTCGGGGGACTCCACATTGCATGCATTGGTAGCGATCGCGGTGCCCGTGGCCATCGACGTGACGACCACGATGGCCTTTGCGAATCGCGTCGAACGCTTGCGATCGCTAGAACCAAGCTTCGAAAGTAGCATGGTAGCTCCTTGCGGGAAGCGGATAACCAACCGTGTCGAATTGCGGCTGGTCGAAAAGGTTTCGAAGTGCCAGGCGAACGGAAAGGGAGCGATCGAAAAAGTCCATCGACTCTTCTACATCGAAGGTCGTATGCGCATCGATGACGATCAACCCCGCGGGATCTGCAAAACGCGACGAACGATGCTGTAGGCGAAGGGCGATGGCAGCACGGTCGAGGCGAAGGGCCGACCAGGCGGGCTCACTGAACACCTCGAATCGATTGGAGAGCATCATTCGCGATTGAAACGGCAGGATATCGTTAGTCAAAGCATTGCCGTCGGTCGTATCTCTAGGGTCGAGCAAGGTGACTGTCAGGTCATGTCTGAGATGGTTGAGCCATACGGCTCGGGTGGCTATTTCGATCCCCACGAAGCGGGCGGAACCCACGTTGAACGGACGAATCACCCCGAAGCTCGTGCGTTGGTACGCGATCAAGTCGTTTACCCATCGGGAAAACACGAAGGCTTCGAGATGAGCGGCGAGATCGGTGCTCGTCTGGCCCTCTTTCGACAGACGTACGCCTGCATCCAGGTTTTGGCCGTTTTCCGCGACGAGCGTAGGTGTGCCGCGAACTGTGGGGGACGTGCCATAGAGTTCCCCAAGAGTCGGAGGCCTTATGTAGTGACCGGCGTTGCCGAGCAGCAGCAACCAGGGAGCGGCGAGCCAGCGCGCGCCCGCCCTGCCATAGGGTTCGAAAACGCCGCAGGACGACGATGGTCCAGAGCCTTGCGTGGTATGGCATTCCGCTCCACCGACACCGTGAATCGACGCATCAGGGGAAAGCGCAAAGGTTGCGGAAGCCGCCAACCGCGTGGTGTAACGCGCCGCTTGCAAGCCCTGTCGATCGTCCAAATCAATGCCGAGCCGTTCGATGGCTTGTGAACCCAATACTCCGATTTCATGGTTGTCGCCCAAACGATGCTGGATTTGAGCTTGCTGAAGGAAGCGAATCGCTTTGGTAGACACGTGTTCCGAAGGGAGAGACAGCTCTCCTAAAGGATCGCTGAGCCGCGTGTGAGCGGTAACGACCGCGCTCGATAAGGACAGCAGGCACGGCCCCTGGGCTTCCCCATGTTTGGCGGCGGCGCAAGGAACGCGCGTGGTGAGGCCGGTCAATCCACGCTGAACGGATGCCCGTGCATGATGAGCGGGGACCACGGCAAGCCCCGTGACTCCTTGCTCACGGTCCAGGGCGTTTCCCACGATGGTCAGATCGGCTCCGGTACCCAGATCCATCCTGCCCACGGCCCAGGCATCGTTCATCACGAAGTCGGCGTTGTCGCGACGCCGTCGTACATCATCGCCGGTTTCGAATCGGGTTCCCCTGTCATCCGTATACGGATAGTCATTGCGCGCTTGCGCATGCTGCAAAGCGATCAGGGCAGCAGCTCCCTTTGCTTTCAGACTGCCGGTGATGGCCGTCGAAAGTTCACCGTAGCTACCGACCGTTTGCGATAGTCCTCCGCCAGAACGGGATGGCAAGCGCGGCTCGAAGAATACGGCGCCTCCCAGGCCAAGCTGTCCGGCAAACCCTGGAGCATGGCCTCGGAACACCTCGACGCGATCGATCATCCATAAAGGGATAAGCGACAAATCCGCCGTGCCCGCGACGTCATCGTTGATCGGAATCCCTGCCAACAACACGGGAGTTTGCGCGCTCGTCGCCCCGCGAATCGAAGCCGTAGCCAACTCCGCGCCCGACCCCGTGCGAGTAATCTGAACGCCTGGCGCCTGGCTCAATACCTCCGCAGTAGCGCAACCCGTACAACGCAAAGAGGCGCCGGATATCACCGTCGATGCCGCCGTGGGATCACGGGAAGAAGCAGGAGATCGAACGCGCGAGCCACGAACCGTCACGTCGATGACCGGCTGGTCGTTGTCCTTTTCGGAGGCGCGGGGTTGGTCGTCGTTGGCAGCCTGCGCATGCGCGATGGTTACCATTGCGAAAACGAAGGCAAACAGCAGCGAGGGCGGAAAAGAGGAGTGAACGACCGACATGAATCCACTTCTGGAGCGAGCGCGCGCTCCGCAAGGGGGTGACCGTTTCAAAAACGGTGTGTCGTCGAACAGGTCTTCCGACTTCCCGCTGCCTCACGTCGCCTTCCCAGCTTGCGCCAGTGGCTTCATGACGTGAGGGATAACGTGGTTACGGCGGCGGCTCCGTGCCGGATTTGCACCGGCTTCCCTGGGTGGTTGGACCACCCCCCCGCGAAGGGGTTCGAAGACAGCGGCATCCAAGCACACGCGGGCGCTAGGTGCAAGCATCAGTCTTTTTCGGAGATGTCCACGGAGCGCAAATACGACGCGCTGTCTTCCGGATAGGATGTATTGACGAAAATCCCCGATCCCAATTCGAATCCCGCCGCTTGCCCAATTCGCGGCACGATCGAGATATACCAATGGAATTCCTCTTGCGCGCAGGAGCGGGGCGCCGAACGAACCAGATAATTGAATGCCGGATCGCCGAGCCCAAAATGAAGCTGCCGCAATACCGTGCGCAGGGTATCCGCCAGGTCCGATACTTCGTCGTCCGTCATGTCACCAAACCGCGCGATATGACGTCGGGGGAAGATCCAAATATGGTAACGCGACAAGGCGGCGTAGGGAATGAACGCCACAAACGAATCGGAAAGGTGCAAAAGACGCGAACGGGCGTCGATCTCCTCTGCGAGCATTCGACACAACACGCATTCCCCGTACAAGGCGAGATGGTCTTCCAAGGTGCGGATACGATCTCGCACTTGATAGGAAACCACGGGCGTACCCACGATCTGCGCGTGCGGATGCACCAAGGAAGTTCCCGCGGCGGCACCGTGATTTTTGAAGAGCACCACGTGAGCGATATGCGGATCTTGGCGACAAGCGTTATAGCGATCTCGATAGGTTTCGATGATGGCTTTCATCTGATCGGGCTCGAGCAACGCGAGCCCCAGGTCGTGATGCGGTGTTTCGATGATGACTTCGTGAGCGCCAAAGCCTTCGACCGTGTGTTGCAATCCCACGTGATGATGGACAGGCGCGCGCTGTGCTTTGGCGAGGATGGGAAATAGATTTCGGATGGCTCGGGTTTTCCAAGAACCATCAGGGGCCGTGAGACGCATGACCTCGGTGGCGGCCATGGATTCGTTTCCAGGGCAAAACGGGCATGTGGGACGATAGGCGGGCTGTTTGGGTTTCGAGGGGGGGGTGTGATCGCTTGGGCGTGCAGCACGTTCCGGCGCAATGATGACCCATTCCTTGGTGACGACGTTGAAACGTAATTCCGACATGTTCCCCGTGGTGAGTATAGTGCGTGACGTGGAGCGGAGAGAAGACGTTTGTCGCTCGCGCATCCCCTTGGCTGTCAAGCATGGCAGGGGCAAACGATACGTTTGGGGATAGCAAGCCCGTCGGTAGGTCGTCCTCGAGTCGATCGATTCATTCCACGGGGCCCATAGGCGTACTGTCGGGCACTTTCTCGACCACGACGCGGGCAAGATCACATCCACCGTGAGTTTTGCCTTCAAACATGTACACCATGGCAGGATAGGACATGTCGACAACGGGAGCGTTGCACTTTATTTTTACGGAATTGCAGTTGGAGCCTCGAGCCAACGTCACCAACGCGACCGATCTTTCGTTGTGACAATCGGTGGCGCGAATGAACCCTCCACAACCGTATCGATCCGCATCGACCGCGAACCACTTCAGGTTTGCCTTACATTCCGGGCCGCTTTGCCCACTGGGGCAATGCCCCTTGGGTCCGCAAGCAAACTCGCAACTACCATACGGGTCCTTGTAAATGGACCGATTGCTTTTCCGATAACACCCAAACCAACTTGTCGAAATAGCCCATTGGCCGGAATCTCATTGGGCGTGCTCTCGTTGGCGCTATTACGAACGCTTGGTGGCTGCAAGGGCTTCGAGTCGAATCCATCGCACAACGGCGGAGGTGCCACTTCGATCTGTATCGTATGCGTCGCCACGGGAGCAGCGTCTTGTAAGTATCCGTATAGGGATAGGCAACGTTGACCAAGTTCCGAAAACGAATACGTGATGTCATGCGACCCTTCCTGGGTCGGATCCCATGAGAGCGGTATTTCATGAACGCCGTCGGCAATGAGTGCCACCCGGATGACATTGGCCGCCTCTAACGAAAAAGAAACCGGATTGTGTACCGTGGGCCATCGACAGGCGAAGTGATGGCCACATAAGGTGTGGGTGTTTCACCGCCCTGGCCGACAGCTCCTGCCTGTCGCGACCATCCCGCGGTGCCAGCGCCCTGGCCCGATGCACCGGCGTTGGCCCCGGCAGTTCCTGCTGCTGGCATTCGGCCAGAAGCGATACTTCACCAAGGTCACCGCATAGCTGACGTTGGCGACCTTGCTATTCCATTGGGTTCGCCACAAAATGCTGCGATGAGCGGGACTCGCGACACCCTCGTTACGCGCCGTAGCATCGATGACATTCAATGATCGAAACAGAATATGATGAATCAGTACTGTGACTTGCATGAGCTGGGCTGGAGCGAGTGGTTTGCGCAACGGGCGGACTGCAGATCGCCGGATACCGTTGCCCGCGTAGCGGCGGTCGACCGCGACCAATTGGTGCTCGTGGATCAGGACGGGAGTTTTCGGGCAAAGTTGGCCGGCCGTTACTTGCACCATCACCACTTGAACCAAGAGATGCCGTGCGTAGGCGACTGGGTTTGCGTGGGAAAGCAGTCTGGCGACGATTTTGGGGTAATCCACGCGCTACTGGAGCGTAGGACTTCTCTACGCAGGAAATCGGCTGGCACCACCACTGAGTACCAGATGATTGCCGCGAACGTGGATTACGTGCTCATCGTGCAGTCTTGCCACTTCGATTTCAATCCAAAGCGTTTGGAACGCTATCTCGTCATGGTGATGGAAGGTGGCGCCGAGCCGTACATTCTGCTGACCAAGACGGACTTGGTGAATCCCACAGTGCTGGCTACGCAGTTGGCGGAAATCGAGTCTATCGGTATCACCGCGCCGATCGTGCCATTGAGTAACGTGACGCGAGACGGCCTCGAGGATGTCAAACGGCTGCTGCAGCCAGGAAAGACCTATTGTTTCGTCGGATCGTCAGGGGTTGGAAAAAGCACCCTGATCAATCAGTTGGTTGGCCGTGACAGGATGGTAACGAAGTCCGTCAGCGGGACAGGAGAAGGGCGACACACGACCGTTCGTCGTGAGCTGATACGCCTCGACGGTGGCGCGCTAGTCATCGACAACCCGGGAATGCGCGAATTCGGCATCCTCGGAGCCGAAAGCGGCATAGCGAGCAGCTATTCCGACATCATCGCCTTTGCGTCCCGCTGCCGCTATCAGGACTGTAGCCATGCTGGCGAGCCAGGCTGTGCCGTAGTCGCGGCTGTACATGCCGGCGAAATCAGCCAGGAGTCTCTTGATAGTTTTATCAAGCTCAAAGAAGAAATGACATTCAACGATATGTCCTATGCGGAGAAACGAAAAAAGGATCGAGACTTTGGTCGATACATCAAGTCGGCAAAGAGGGACTTACGGGGCAGGTAGCGCGTTCACGGCTTCAGATCCACCCCCCAACGGACCCCTCAATCCAAAGGCAAGGGGACCGTGTGGTCGGGACCCGTCGACAGAAATTTTTTCCACAACCCAGCTTGGATTAATAATGAGCGTAGATTTCGCAAACGGGAGAGGAACAAGCGCCAGATTACGTTGTAATCGACAATATATGTAATAATTGGATTACATAATAGTATTTTCCGCTATTGCAGATACACGGCCCCCTTTCCCCCACCAACGTATTCAACTGGCGCCGTCCTCATTCGAGTTGCGGCAACTGCAGCGCCGGACGTGGCTGCATTCGGATCCATAGATGCGCTTGTCAAGCACCATCCGACCAACAATCTCCGGACGGCCGCAAGCGGCCTGACGGCGTAAGGGGTTTGACCATCGCCGTTGGTCAATCGTCGTACAGGTTTTCAGAGGTCCAGGAAGGGGCA
>Ga0255341_1001169_pt1 | contig 38988 bp, 35 predicted proteins | sample wastewater_treat_8_FD_192418 | JGI IMG/M metagenome (GOLD analysis project Ga0255341, IMG submission 192418) | Wastewater microbial communities from Lulu Island WWTP, Vancouver, Canada - plant12 | ecosystem: Engineered > WWTP > Wastewater > Unclassified | place: Canada: Vancouver, British... | reverse complement strand
AATTTCTGACCCCAAATTAGTAAATATTAGCAAAACACCCTTGATATTTTCCTAATAATGGTTATTGCGTGAAGTTGTCAAGGTACATCTATTGTAAAAAAAGAGTTTATGCAGTGGAATCATTATTAAATTCATGTTTAAATCCCCTCAGGCTATCGGTAAGATCATCAAGGGTTTTATTATAAAGCTTTTGAAACTCCAACTCCTGCTTGGCCAATTCAAGTTCTCCGAATCTTATGGAGTTTTTGGTGCCAAGAATCATAAGAACAAAAACCGAAGCAGCATTGAACAATATCAGCTCAGTGGGTATTTTAATGGTAGTAGTTTCAAAAAACAGAATATCAGGCACAATTATCATAGCAATAATAAAAATATTCAGTATTATTGCAATTTTTCGTTTTTTGTAAACATCTGACGGGATGTATATTTTTATTTTGAAATAATAAATTGCAATAACTCCCACAAAATCCAAAGTAGTCCCCATATTTCTCATAATAAATGAATTTAATGGCGAGGCGGCAAACCATGCAAATAAATCAAACCCTTGAAGCGATATCTTTAATATGGCCATAACCAAATATTGTACAATGGTTGAAAGCAGAAAAACAACGCATGTTCCCAACATGGAATATAACAATCTTAAGTTAAGGACATACCTAACCAATATAATCATGGATAAGAAATATATACCGATAAAAATCACTTCTGAATAGGAAGATCTTGATACAATTTGGATAGGTAATATGTTTGCCGCAGTATTTAAAAAAGAAAATATTAAAAGTCTCATCCATGACAATTTCTTATTGAATAGAATAAGTACAAAAGCCCCCAGCACCATACACTGTATAAACAATGAAGTAAAATTCAAAAATAATGGATATAAACTTTCCATAATACCCCCCTAATCTGATTTTTAAAATTAATCTTCAAAATATTCTAGAGTAAGAATAACAGAACTTATGAATTATAGCAACATGTTATAAATATTGATTTAAAAGCACAATATTGAACAATAGATAAAGTTGTGAAGAATTGAAAAAATAAGGAATTAAACTATTTAAAATGCCCCCATTACTTTTTGTTAACACTTTTTGTTAACACTTTTTGTTAACACTTTTTTATTAATACTTTTTTGTTAATACTTCATTTGACAATACCTAAGTTAATGTACCGGAGCTAATTAACCCTTCAACCCAGTCAATAAATTGCTGTGCAGTCCTTGGAGAACGCCCGTTATATAAAAGCTCCCACTTCATAGCCTCTTTGTGCAGCCACTCCATATCTACATTCAAGCCTCTGCTCGCAGCAAGTTTGTCAACAATATCCAGATACCTTTTTTTATCTGGTGAACTAAAGGTTACAGTAATGCCAAATCTGTCCGCTAAGGATAGCTTTTCCTGTATTGTATCCCCTGCACGGACTTCGTCTTCATTGTTATTAGAAATTAATCCTGCCCTGTCACTGAACTTTTCCTTAATAAGGTGCCTTCTATTGGAAGTTGCATATATTACAACATTCCTGGTTCTTGTTGAAAGCCCTCCCTCCAAAACAGCTTTTAATGCTGTATAGCTTTCTTCATTGTCCTCAAAAGCAAGGTCATCAATAAAAAGAATAAACTTTTGAGGCTTGTCCTTAATTACTCTTATTATCTCAGGAAGATCGCACAAATATGTTTTAGGAACCTCAATTATCCTTAGCCCCTCATCACAGTATTCGTTAAGAAGAGCCTTAACAGTAGACGATTTACCGGTTCCTCGATCACCATACAACAGTACATTGTTTGCCTTTAAACCTTTGAGGAAAAACATTGTATTTTCAATCACTTCTTTCCGTTCAAGCTCATATCCCGGCAAATCCGACAGCCTAACAGGGTCAGGCATTTCCACCCCTTTGAGCCCATAGCTCCTCTCATTTTTTTCCCAAATAAAGCCTTTATACTGTGCATACTTCCCTGAACCTCTGGTTCTGTAAAACTCTATCAATGCTTCTGAAGAGTTTTGCCAGCTCTCCTGGGACATAAACAGTTCCATAACTTCACTTATGCCATCTTGAGGCGTATAGGAAAAATCCCATTCCGGCAAACTCCTCACCAAATGCTTCTCATACTCATCATTACAAAGAATGGATATCACATAGTCCTTAATATCCTTTGATGCTAACTGGGATATTTTTTGAATACAGTCCAAATCATATTCTACAGCACTTAATATATTAACATCAATTTTTTGGTTTACCTCCCTGCTGACATAATCACTGAATGCATTCTCATCATAAATCATTCTCTTAAATACATAATAAACAAATGAATTAAAAGAATTATTTTTTGTCAATACATGATAAAACTCACCATAATAACCGGCAAATTTAATATGATCAATATCAGTGGTATCAATATACTTTATCAACCTGTTAAGGCTTGCAATTACTTCATCCTGTAATATACCCCTGTATATAGTAATGGATCCTAAGCTTATATTAACTTCTTTAATTTTATCAAACATATATAAGTACTCCTTATCAATTAATTACAACCCTTAAATATGTAAAAAAGCAGGTTTCTGTCAGCCCGCTTTTTATTTTAACTCAAATCAAATGAAATTAAAACCCTTTAGTAATACCTTAGTCCGCTATACCTACCGCTTTTATATCATCCATTATCAATGTACCGTTACCGGTAAATCCATCAACCTGGTTAACATATATGCCTACCGCTTCTATCTTATTAAGGTTATCTGTCAATAAAGCTGCTTTGTTCGCTTCTGATTCCCATGGAGCAGGTGTGAACTCAGAGAAATTCAATACGAGATTTTTCTCCGTTGTATCTGCAAATACAGGATAAGTTTCAAAATATATGCCATTTGCTTTAATTTGCACCACCATTTTCTGGTTTAATCCATCAGGCGTAATATTCATTGATAATGCATTCAAACTGCTCCAATCAACACCACCCATTTGTTTAACAATTCCGCTGTATCCGTTTCCAGCAATAGTATAATCGAATTTAACAGCACTGCCCGAGTTGCGTGGTACAAGCGAAACAGTGGATGAATCTCCAGCTGGAGTATAAGCGTTTTTAAGCTCTGTATTGTCATTGAAATATCCTTCGAAATCATCCACCAGTGTGGGATCGGCAGGCTTAACCTTAATACCGTTTATGAAAGCTATATTATCAATAAATATAGGTCCTTCATAGTTCCAGTCAAAAGCCACAAAAGCCATTATCAATCCGGTTGCTGTTGCATCTTCCAGATCAACAAGGACATTATAGCGATACATCTTACCATAACCTTCTGTTTCCGAAGTGTCTTGTTTAAAATCACTCAAGTGCAGCTGCAATGCTCCTTCACCGTATTTTTTGTATCCCGGTTCAGCTGGCATCAATGCCATTGTGTATGGCTTAAAGAGTGTATCTTTTGTACTTTCAGGTAAAATTATATCAAATGCTACCTTGTTAACCTTTGACATATCTACATCATTATTTATTCCCGAAAGCTTTACCTTTAATTCTTGATATGTCCAGTCACTGTTGTCATCGTTATCAATAAATTCAGAGTCTACCCTAACAGCTTTAAGGCCACTATCATATGAAACAGTGCCTGTTGCACTTGCATCTTCAGGAGCATAGGAACCATCATAGCTAACATTTCCTAATTCTGTATCAAAAGTATACTTCTTCAAAGGTATGTCGGCCATTACCTTAATTTTTATGGTTTCTTCAGATTTTGTATCATCATCATATACCACAGTAACAGTCAAATCCATCTTGGTTCCATTTTGCTCAATTGTCGGAGTCCAGAGAACACCATACTGGCCGTCTGTATACTTGGTCATCGGCAATTCAGTACTTCCAGCCTTTAATGATACTTTTGAGACTTTCTTATCATATTCAAAGACTTTTACCTTTACATCATAAGGCCCAGTAACCGTAACTCCATCATAAAGATTGGATATATACATATAGGCATTTTCAGGTACTGTATCGACATCCAAATCATAGAATCCATCTATTGTATCGCTGAATACTGAGAAGTCGTCATTATAGAAACCAACAAAGTCCTGCAGGAGCTCATTGTTGCCATAAATGGAATGATGCATGTACGGTACCCAGAACTGGCTCATATCAAAGTTTGCCCAAACCAGCATGTATGCCGCTTTATTCTTTCCGGCTTCCGCACTTTCTTTCAATGCATTAAGAAGAGTTGTAAACCAGTTCTTGTTTACATTATTTTCCTTTTTGATACCGCTTGCAATACCCGTTTCAGTGATTGCAACAACCTTGCCCCTCTTATCTGCCATTTCTGTCAGTAATTCTACACGACTTACAATGGACTTCATCCAATTTGCCTCAGAAATCATGCTTCCACTGTCGTCATACTGGTCAAATCCTAATAAATCAACATAAGCATCGCCCGGATAACGCTCAAGGTATTCTTCTTCAGTGTTGAAATTGCTTGATGGTGAATATGCATAAAGGAAATTGTGTACTCCCTTGATATCTCTTAAATAGTCAACAGTGTAGCGAAATAGCTTAATATACTGATCCGGTGTACAGAATGCAGCTCCCCACCAGAACCAGCTTCCTGTATTTTCATGGAAAGGCCTAAAAATTACAGGTATCAGATTACCGTTTTCATCTTTTATGCTGTTGGCAAAAGCTGCAATATTGTCAAGGAACATATTATATTCATCATGCTTTGATCCACCCGGCAATATCTGCGAAACAACATCTCCGTTCAAATCGTAGAAATTTCCGCCTGTCACAAAGTTAGGCATATGAGCACTTAATGTTATCACTCCGCCTGTTGCATACGCCTTCTTTACTACATCTGCAAGCAGTTCAATATTTTCTTCAACGGATAATGAAGTATTACCCGGTGACTCTTTTCCTTCAATGGAAAGTGTATCCCAGCCAAAAACAGCCGGAAACGCACCTACATTATTCATTACATCCGATTTGGTACCGTCTTTGCTTCCGCCGGTTGTAAGACCGAATGTTGTAGCATGCTGCTGTCCGAACATAAGCTTATTACCGCCGATACCCTTCAATGCCGCAAATAACGATGTAGTTTCTTTTGTAGCATTTACATCTACTGCATCAATAGGACTAACATCATATTTGCTTGTTGATATTTTAGCCTTATCCGTTCTTGGTCCAGGATTAGGATCCGGAATAGGAGTTGGCTTTGGTTCATTATCTGATACGGATCCAACCAAACGGATCTCATCTATATATATTGGTGTCTGTGCTGCTCCGGCAAGCTCCTGAAAATTGATTCTGTGGATTGTCTCAGGGCTTGCAAGCTCAAATAATTTAATAGTAATTTCTGTCCATTCTCCTGCTTTTGCATCAAAAGTAATTTTGGGACTTTCTGATGTTTCATCAGCTGCATCCCTTATTATGTAGAATCCCAGTTTCTTATCGCTGTCTCCGCCGTTTACCCAGAATTTAATGCTGTCATAGCCTTCCGGCCTTATCTGCTGCACACAATACAATGACAAAGCTGCCCATGCATCTGTAAACTCAACAGAAATAGCACCGGTTCCTTCTTTTACGTTGGCAGTGCTTGCAAAATCAACAGTGGCATTCCATGACCAGTTCTGTAAGTCTGCTGACAATGAATCCTCATACACCTTAAGCACTTTGATCTGTGGTGCAGGTGTCGGCCCCGACATGATAATATCATCTAAATATATTTGTGTTTGAGCCGCACCACCCAGTTCCTGGAAATTTATTCTCTGAATGGTTTCAGGACTACCAAGCTCGCTTAATTTTATTTTAATCTCAGTCCATTCTCCTGCTTTTGCTGTAAAAATGATTTTATTGCTTTCCGATTTATCATCGGTTGCATCTCCTATTGTATAAAATCCCAATTTTTTATCGCTGTCTCCGCCATTTACCCAAAAGCTTATGCTTTCATATCCTTCTGTTTCTATCTTTGTAGAACTGTAAAGAGATAATGCTGCCCATGCATCCTTGTATGTTACTCCAAGGGACTTAGTTCCGTTTTTAACGGTTGTTGTCACTTCTGTGTCCTTGTCAGTATTCCATGACCAATCCTGAAGTCCCGCAGCCAAAGCATCATCATAAATTGTAAAAGTTTTTTGTATCGGCTGTGTTTCAGGAATAGCAGCCAAAGTTATATCATCCACATATATTGCAGTCTGAGCTGTGCCTGAACGTTCCTGAATATTAATTCTCTGGATTGTTTCGGGATTACCCAACTCACTTAATTTCACTTTTATTTCTGTCCACTCTCCAGCTTTAGCAGTAAACTCTACTATTTCACTTGGAGTATCTTCAGCAGCATCGGTTATGCAGTAGAGACCCAGCATTTTGTCGCTGTCTCCGCCATTTACCCAGAAATTGATGCTTTCATAACCTGCTGTTTCTATCTTTGTAGAAGTGTATAAAGATAATGCAGCCCACCCATCTGTGAATGTAACAGCTATTGAATTTCCTTCCTTAGCAACATCTGTGTTTTCAAAATCCCTCTCGCTTTTCCATGACCAATCCTGCCATCCTCTTAGCAAGCTGTCCTTATAAACGTTAATATCAGTCTTTGGACCTGCTGGTGTAGGTGTTGGAGTATTTGTCGGCACAGATGTTGGCGTGCTTGTAGGTGTTGGAGTAACAGCAGTCACATCATCATAATCGGCAGGAGTAGCACCAAAATGCTTTGCAATAATCAATACATCCTGCATGCTTACCACTGCATCCATATCAAAGTTAACATCTGCATTATAGTCCGGGTCACCCCCCGTAGTATTAAAGGCTTTTGCAATAGCAAAAACATCAGCCATATTTATCATATTATCAGAAGAACCGTTTTTGGGTATATCTCCTGCCCACAATTCAAGGGGCTTTTCAGCTGTTGATATGTATGACTCTGTGTTTCCGGGAACATCCTTAACCAGCCTTGACAAATATCCCGGCCTTGACAACACTAAATCGTATGCTTCATCCTGCTTCTGAACTCCTTCAATTTTGAAAAACCCTAAAGAGTCGGTAACTGCATTTAAATCGGTTCCAATTATAGAAACCTTAAAGCCTGCATTAATTGATTTGTTATTTGATATAAAGTCCGGTGCTATGTACCCTGAAATGCTTACTGTATCATTATCCTCTCCAGCGGCACCTGCACTTATGGGCATTGCAACAGATGCTGCAATCACTGCAAAGCTCACAAAAGTACTAAGAATTCTTTTCCCCTTCATTACTTTACCTCCTAAATTAAATTATTCTATATAAAAATCAATTACAATAATACTGTATCTTCTTCCAAATATACTTTTTACTTATTTATTATATCATTGTATTAATTTTCTACAAATACCAAAACAAAATTTTTATATATACAACTTATGCCGCAATCCACGACATATTTTTCGGAATTCAGAACCATGCAATTCAATATTCATAATATTTCTTCAGCATATAGGACTTTTTTCTTATTGTTCTTTTCCATTTTTTGATGTATGATATTCTTGCCACAATTTTTCGGAGATTATGTTTAATAAATAATTTAAAATTATTATTAAAAGATAAAAAGTAAAAATTGTATCAATTTTCGTGACTAAAACCAAAATCTAGTTTTGTATTCTATATTGGGTACTGTAGCTATATATATTCTTAATCAAAGCTTATAAAAATCCTGCTAAATAAATGTTATCATTTACTACCTACGTAACAAGTCAGGTAGTTTATTAATAAAACTAGTAAAGGGAGGTAAGTTTGTTATGGCAATTGAGGTATTTAATAGGTATGAAAATAAATTCATGATGAATTCCGATACCTATGAGAAGGTTCTCCGTACACTAGATGAGTACATGGAACTGGATGAGTACAATAAAATGCACGATTTTTACACTATCGCAAATATATATTACGATACCAATGATCATCATCTCATTCGGAAGTCATTATCCAAACCCAAATATAAGGAAAAGCTTCGTTTACGTGCTTATGGAGTTCCTTCCCTTGATGACAAAGTTTATCTGGAAATCAAAAAAAAGGTATTCGGTCTTGTCAATAAAAGAAGAACTAAATTGGTATTAAGTGAGGCATATGATTTTGTAGCTACAGGTCAGAAACCGGAGCTCAAAAAATACATGAACAGACAGGTACTGAATGAAATCGAGTACTTTTTGTCGGTTTATGAATTAGAACCAAAGCTTTATTTGGCATATGACAGAAAAGCATACTTCGGAATAGACAATAGAGACCTGCGAATCACATTCGATACAAACATCAGAACACGAAGGGAAGACTTACGTCTGGAACTGGGAGATCATGGTGAACCGCTTCTTGACAAGGATGTTTGGCTAATGGAGGTAAAAGCAGAGAAAACAATACCTATTTGGCTAACCAGAATGTTGAGTGAATATAAGCTATACAAAAAAAGTTTTTCAAAGTACGGAACAGAGTTTAAAACTATGATAAGCAAGGTTAGAAGTTCAAGGATAGTTATGTAAATATGCTTAAAAATAATTTATATCTACATTAAATACGTTATTAATCTTACATGTAGCAGAGCAAAATAACGAACGCTTTAACGGAATTTTGCGATAGATAAATGTAAAGATTAATCGCATTTAATATAATATCTTTTAACTTTTATATATTATAATGTTATATGTAAACATATATAAATCAATTTATATAGAGATAAATTTATTCTAGGAGGAAATGATCAAAAATGCTGGACGAAATTTTTAATATGGCTGAAGTAAATACAAAAGTGGATTTCACCTCTTCAGTTTTAACAATTGTTATAGCTTTTGTTTTAGGAATAGTAATAAGTTATACATTTATGAAGACAAGTAAAAAGGAAGCCTCTCCTCAGGGTTTTACTCTGACTTTGGTAATGTTGCCTGCAATAATTGCAATCATTATTTTGTTGGTTGGAAACAATGTGGCAAGAGCTTTCGGACTTTCGGGAGCATTTGCAATAATTCGCTTCAGAAGTGCAGCTGCAGATCCGAAAGACATTTCCTATGTGCTATTTGCAATGGCAGCAGGGCTCTCCTGCGGTTGCGGATTATTTGGTTATGCTGCTCTATTTACAGCTATGCTTTGTTTGTTCATGGTAGTGTTAAACAAAACACAATTCGGAATGAGTAATGTAACAAGCAAACTTCTAAAAATTACCATTCCTGAAGACTTAGATTACCAGGGTGTATTTGATGATGTATTCGAAAAATACACTGAAGGCTACGAATTAAGGAAGGTAAAAACTACAGATTTAGGAACGCTTTTTGAGCTGGTATATTGTATAAGAATCAAGGAAGACATCAACCAAAAAGAGTTTTTAGATGCTTTACGCTGTAGAAACGGTAATTTAAACATTTTATTGTCAATGAATACTGATGTTGCTTCTTATTAAAAACAAAGAAGCAGTATATAAAATAAATTAAAACAATTGAGACAATCATAAATAAATTTATTTACCTTAATGTAGATGTAAAAAATTGTGGTATCTGCCTTTAATGATATCAGCTTGCCTCATGTATAATACCATAGTTTTAATACATCAAATAATTTAAAAGGGGGATAACTATGAAAAAATTCATACCTGGTATCATTGCATGTACATTTATTCTTTCTACAGCTTTGATACCTTCTGTAAATCTGAAATCATACGCAGATGCCGGACAAACACTATTTATCAATGAGATTATGGCAGCAAACTCTGCCACCTTAAGGGACGGAGATATAGACGACTCCAAACACGGTGCATTGGGCGGTGCTTATTCCGACTGGATTGAAATCTACAATAAGAGTAGCCAACCCATTGATTTAACAGGGTACACAATTTCTGACGATGGTGCAAATTGGACTATCCCGGAAGGAACAGTTCCAGCTAATGGGTACATATTGATTTGGGCATCGGACAAAGACAAAGTAGCAAAAGACGGTCAGTTGCATACCAATTTCAAACTAACTTCAGCCGGAGAAACTATCACTTTGAAAAAGGCTGATGGCACAGTGATTGATTCTGTGAAATACCCGGCACTCTCAGACGACCAATCCTACAGCCGCATTACAGATGGTGCTTCTGAATTCACAACCTCTTTACCCCCATCACCCGGAAGTAAGAACACGTCTGGAAATACAGGATACATAATATCAGGATATATAAAACCATCCTTTTCTACTACAAACAAAAATCTTTACAAAGACTTTAAAGTTATGGTAGCAGAAAACGGTAAAAGTGCTATGACTGACTCCAACGGATACTTTGAAATATCTGATGTTTCCGGAGACGGTTGCACAATAAATATAAGCAAAATCGGTTATTTGACACGCACAATCAGCAACATAGACATTCAAGGTAACATATCAATAGGTTCTGCAGCTTCTCCCGTAGAAATGTGGGCCGGTGACATTTTACAAGATAATGCAATAAATATGAGCGATGTTATAAAAATTGCCAATAGCTTTAATTCAATCACAGGTGACGCGAACTATAACATTGCAGCAGATATAAACTCAAACGGTTCCATCAATATGGAAGATGTAATTATTGTAGCTAAAGGCTTCAACAGTACATCACAAGATTACCCTAAAGTAACTCCTGTAATCACTTCGCCTACCGGACCTGTTTCCCCAACTCCTACACCGGTAGACCCTGATGCATGGAAGCTCAATACAGGTTCAATTAACTTAGGCACCACAATATCCTATACCGGTACAGGTATATCTGTAGACGGTTCTGTTATAAATATCACTTCAGGTGGAGACCATACAGTAACCGGTACACTGGCAAACGGCATGATATATATTGACACTACTGAAAAGGTTAAATTAAGATTAAGCGGAGCAAGCATAACCAACACAAGCGGTCCTGCCATATATTGCAATAATGCAGACAAGTTTTATATTACTGTGACTGAGAATACAACCAACACGCTCATTGACGGAAGCACATACAGTGATACAAGTATCAATGCAACCCTTTTCACACGTGACGATTTGGAAATCAAAGGCAAGGGAACTCTCAATGTAACAGGCAAATATAACCATGCTATTTCCGGAAAGGACGACATAGACATAGAAAACAGTACTCTTAATATTACATCAGAAGCAGGTGATGGCATTCATGCCAATGGCTCTATTGATATTAAAAGTGGAAAATTGAACATTACATCCAAAAAAGACGCTATACAAAATGAAGATAAAGTGCTGTCAATAGATGGCGGAACACTAACTCTTTCTGCAGGAGGTCAGGCTTTGGTATCCGATACCGAAGTAATGGTAAATGGTGGTACTATCAATGTTACAAAAAGTGATGCAGCTATACAAGCACCATTAATTACCATTAATGATGGATCATTGTTCCTCATTTCAAAGAAAGCAAATCCTCTTAACGGCAGTACGTCAATAACAATCAACGGTGGTACTGTTATAGGACATGGGCCTGAATCTCAGTCTGATTCAGTATCCGGCAGCACATTTACAATAAACGGCGGAACTGTACTAATAGCCGGAAAAAATGTAACCGCGTACCAGATGCCATTAGAAGCATCCGCTCAGAATTCATTATCACTTTGGTCCGAATCTTCACAAGCAGCAGGTACAGCCCTTTGTGTAAAAGATTCTACAGGAAAAGTGCTTGCTATAACCAGTCCGAAATATAGCTATAATTCTGTAATTTTCTCTTCACCTGATCTTACAAAAGGTTCCACTTACTCTGTTTATGGTGGTGGCACTGTTTCAGGAGGTACACAAACAAGTGGACTAATAATTGGAGGAACTTATAGCGGTGGAACATTAGTATCAACAGGTACAATTTAACACCTCGGTATACAAACTAATTTATTTAGGTATGTCAGGTACATTAAAAGCAAGGGATTAGGTTACAATTAATAGTTAATATAATCTAATTCCTTATTTTTACTCTATTATTATATTAAAATGCTAATAATCTTACATTTATTTATTATTAACCCGACAAAAATCATAAGTTTATTTGTATAACTATAAGAGTATAAATATTCTCAATACGAAAAGGTTAAAAAATATTATTTTAAAAAGGAGGCTTACATATGAAAAAACTCATCCCCAAGCTGATTACGGGGGCATTTGTCTTAACTGCATTAATCGCACCTTCAGCAAATTTAAATGTGTTCGCAGCCGGACAAACAATATCCGGCTATATAAAACCATCCATTGCAACTTCAAACAAAAACCTGTATTCAAACTTTAACATCACTGTATTGGAAAGCTCCAGAAATGCTCTCACCGATACAAATGGGTATTTTGTAATATCGGATATCGCACCAAGTGCATCCGGATACACCATTACTATTAGTAAGAGTGGGTATCTTACCCGCACAATAAATGCACCTTCAGGACAAGGAAACATTGTCTTAGGCTCAGCCGATTCACCTGTAGATTTATTAGCCGGAGATGTTGTACAAGACGGCACCATCAATATGAGCGATGCAATAAAAATAGCCGGCAGCTTTAATGCTGTCACTAATGATGCAAAATATAATGAAGCATGTGATATAAGTGGTAATGGCTCCATAAATATGGAAGATGTAATAATACTTGCTAAATCTTTTGGAAAAACCAGCAGCAGTTATCCTGTTATCACTCCTGAAATAGTATCTCCTACTCCAACACCTGTACCATCCGTAGAACCCGGTGAAGAGTGGAAGCTTAATGCAGGCACCATCAACCTTGGAAGTACAATAACTTATACCGGATCAGGTATATCGGTCAGTGGGACTACTGTAAACATAACAGCTGGTGGTGATCATGTAGTCAAAGGAACCCTTTCAAACGGCATGATTGTTATTGACACTACAGAAAGAGTAAAGCTGAGATTAAGCGGTGCAAATATAACAAACTCAAATGGGCCTGCAATTTTCTGCAAAAATGCAGATAAATTCTTTATAACTATTGAAGATAATACAACAAACACACTTGTTGACGGAAGAATGTACAGCGATCAAACTGCTAAAGGAACAATATCCAGTAATGACGACATCGAAATTAAAGGTAAAGGCACTCTCAACATAACTGGAAATTATAAACACGCAATAAGCGGTGACGATGATATAAAAATTGAAAACGGCAATATAAAAGTTATATCGGCAGTATCCGACGGTATTCATGCCAATGAGTCAATTAAAATTAAAGGCGGTACATTAAATATAACTGCAACTAAAGACAGTATTCAAACCGAAAACGAAGAACTGCTTATTGAAGACGGAGACTTGACTTTGAGTGCAGGAAGCCAGGGCTTGACATCGGATACCGCAGTAACAATAACTGGCGGTTCCGTTAAGATTGTAAAAGCTGAAGAAGGTGTAGAGGCTCCCATCATCACAATAAGCGGCGGAACAGTAAGTGTTACAGCAACTGATGATGGACTTAATGCAACAAAGGGTGGCGGTTCATTTTCTGATGACGGAAGTAAGATAATAATTAGCGGTGGATCGATATATTTGGATTCCACAATAGGAGATCCACTTGACAGTAACGGAACGGCATTAATTTCAGGCGGTACCACAGTAATACATGGACCACAATCAGCACCTGAAGTAGGTGCCGATGTTAATGGTGCCTTCACTGTAAGTGGCGGAACATTCTTCGTTTGCGGACCAAGCAACATGATGGCCCAATATCCTACAGGAGCATCCTCGCAATATACAATTGCTGCAATGTTTTCAAATCAGCCTGCCAATTCAGCTCTTTGTGTCAAGGATTCTACAGGGAAAGTACTTTTTATAACAAAGCCGAAACGCAACTATATATACGCAGTTTTCTCATCGCCTGAGCTTAAAAACGGCTCCACATATACAATATTTGCAGGCGGAAGTGTATCAGGCGGCACAGAAGTTAACGGAGTTATAACTGGTGGTACCTACAATGGCGGAACACAAGTAGCATCAGTAACAATAAATAACTCTCCAACCACTGCAGTTAACTGGAACGGTGGAGGCGGCTTCCCGGGTGGAGGTTGGCCCGGAGGTGGCGGCTGGCCTGGAGGCGGCGGCTGGCCATGGTAAGTTTGTAAAATAATACTTGTCGTAATATAAAATAGAAGGTATTAGTCTTAAGGATTCTTAAGGCTGATTCCTTCTATTCTAGTTATAAGTATCCTAATCTTAGATGATAGGTAATTTCAAAAAAGAGGAATTGGTTGCAAGACCAATTCCTCTTTACTATGTTAAACCCTTCATCTATCAAGATAATCCTTCATAATCTTCCCTGCTATTGGGGCTGAAATGGTTCCTCCAGACCCTCCGCTGTATTCCACTATGACTGCCACAGCTATTTGGGGATTCTCTGCGGGAGCAAAACCGATAAACCATGCATGTTCCTTATTGGCACCATTTATAGTCTGCTCATTCTCTGCAGTTCCAGTCTTACCTGCCACAGTTATTCCTTTAACAGCAGCACTCCTTCCTGTTCCCTCTTTCACAACCTTTACCATCATATTCTTAACCTTTTTTGTGGTATCAGCAGTGAAAGTATTACCCAGCTTTTCGGGATTCCATTTTTTCAACTCTTTTCCTTCAGCATCTACAACCCTGCTAACTAAAATGGGCTTCATCATCACACCATTATTCCCTATGCTAGAAGCCAACATCGCCATATGGAGGGGTGTAACAAGCATTTTACCCTGTCCTATAGCAACTGCTGCCATATCTGTCTTCTCCATGGATTCATAGGGAAAAACGCTCTTACTTAAAGGTATATCAAAGGATATGCTCTTTTCCATACCGATCCTATTTGCCATATCCCTTAAGTTTTTCTCCCCCAGCTTTACTCCAATTTGTGAAAACGCTACATTGCTTGATACAACAAGGGCCTTTTCCAGACCTAATTTGCCATAAGCTTTTTTATTGCTGTTACTAAAATTTTTACCGTCAATATTTATTATACCTTTGTCATCAAAGACTATGTCCTCCATATCCTGTTCCAACGCTAAAGCAGCTACCGCAACTTTGAATGTGGACCCTGGTGCGTAGAGGCCTTGAACAGCCCTTGGAAGGAACGGACTGTCTTCTGAGTCAACAAGTTCTTTCCATTTTTCCGTAAGAGCACTGTTATTTGGATCAAACCCAGGTTTACTGACCATAGCCAATATCTCACCTGTTTTTGGATTCATTGCAACAACTGCACCCTTTTTTGCTCCTAATAGTTCATTTGCAAGCTTCTGCAGCTTATTATCAATGGTCAGATATAAATTATTGCCTACTTTTTCACCTTTCAACAAGCTATTGCTAATTCCCATAACCGATTTTAATTCATTTATATCCAATAAATAACTGTTATACTTTTGTTCAATAAGTGCCCTTCCATAAATTTCGGAGTTGTATCCTATGACATGGCTGTATAAACTGCCATAAGGATATTTTCTTTGCCATTTGCCCTTTATATTTGTACTTTCAGCCAAAACCACACCGTTTCTATCATATATATCCCCTCTTTTTGTATCGTCCTCTTTCAACTGCTGCCTGCGGTTAAAAGCATTAGACTCCATCTTCTTTCCTGTAAAAAGCTGAAAATAGGTCAGGTATGCCATAAGGCTAAAAAAAATAGTACACATAAGTATTAATACATGAATGATCTTATTGTTCTTCTGCATCGGAAACATCCTCCTCCCCAGAGTAACACTCTTTTGACAATGCCTGAAGTATTCCTAATGCTATAAATCCTGATACCAAAGAACTTCCTCCATAGCTTATAAAGGGAAGAGTGATTCCCGTCAGGGGAATTAGCTTTATTACTCCACCTATGATTATGAATGTTTGAAATCCAAACATCAATGTAATTCCTAAAGCAACAGTCTTCTTAAACAAATCCTTGATATATAATGCTATCTTAAACCCTCTATAAACCAGCAGGAAATATAGCAAAATAACAGCTATTCCGCCGAATACGCCCATCTCCTCACAGATAGCAGAAAATATAAAGTCTGTTTTAACTTCAGGTATCAAGTACGGATCGCCTAAACCTATACCTCTGCCAAAAAATCCTCCTGCACTTATGGCAAACATGGACTGGGTTATTTGGTATCCCTTTCCTGCTATATCTGCCCAGGGATCTAGCCACATCTGTACCCTTATTTTAATGTGATGAACAAAAAAGTATCCCCCAATCCCGCCGATAGCCGCAATAGCACCATTTAGCAAAAGCAGCTTTATATCATTATCAAATACATATAGTACCATGAAAAATATTAAAAATAGTAAAAGTGCTGTACCCCATTCCCTTTGCATAACTAAAAAGCCGATGTATGAATAAACCATAAGGAAAAATGCTATCTTACTTATAATCTTTGTATTATCCAGTTTCCATTTTAAGTTTACAGACTTTGAATTGAAAATAATCTGCTCAGAGTTTTTAAAATAGCAAGCAATTGTTAAAACAAACAATATCTTTATTATTTCTGATGGCTGAAAGCTATATCCTCCAATTAATATCCAGTTCCTCGACCCGTTAATGCTGCTTCCTATTACCAGGGTTGTCATAAATAGAAATATTGAAGCAGCATAATAGTAAAACATCAGCTTATCCTTTATCTTAACTTTTCCATATAGGTAATAGCTCATAAAGAATAATCCTATTCCAATAACAAGCCATAATATCTGCTTAAAGCCCCTATCCTGATCCAAACGGTATATCATTAGCACACCAAGGCTTGAGAGCATGGAGACTACCAAAAACAAATATCCATCACCCATATTTTTTTTAATAATAAAGAAATAAGACAGGCATATAAGCCCTGTTACAATCAGTCCTTCAATCAATACCATCTTATCATATGGCTTTTTATAATAATATAAAAGTCCAAACGCCAGAATATTAGCTAAAACCAGCATGTTTACAGGGCGTTTCAAGCTCAGCAACTTCATCATTTTACTCACCCCCTATCCGCCATGGACAAACAGAAAATCAACTTGCCCAACACGAATTTTATCCCCATCTTTTAAGGGCATGGCAGTACCTTTCACGTCCCTGCCATTGATAAATGTACCATTTGTGCTGCCAAGATCCTCAATAAAATACTTTCCATCCTTATATGTAAATCTGGCATGTTTTGTGGACATGTAAGGATCCCTGATAATTATTTTATTTTTAGCTGACCGTCCCATATCCACATCTTTGCCAAGCATATAAATTTCCTCTACTTTAAAATCGAACTGCTCCCTTATGTTTATAAGCTTTAGATATGGAATATTTTTCTTAATTTCGAACTTCTGACCGCTGGCAGATTTTATATCAAGATATATTAGGCGTATAACACCATAAATAAACAGATATATAACAGTAACAAATAAATATTTAAGCAATGAAGAAAGTATCTCAAACAATCTTTGATCCCTCCTATTCCAAATTATCGTCAAAGACAAACAACATTTTTATTTCATCACCAATCGCTTTAAAGACTCTTCAAACTTTTTGTCATCCTCCGATGTTCTTTTTCCAGGACCTGATACCCTGCCATTTGCCCGTCTTACTTTTTGAGAAATATGCCTTTCAAATAGCAACCTGTCAATATTATCGTTAGAGTAAACAAGGCCATTTTGATTTATGGCATATGCACCCTTGCCCAGAGCCAGAGCAGCTACACCAAAATCTTGAGTCACAACAATATCTCCCTTGGATACCTTGTTTATCAGTGCAATATCAACAGAATCACGGCCTTTATCCACTATAATAATCTTTGAATACCCATCTTCCAATATATGGCTGGTATCAATAAACATAAACACATTTATGTTTTTTTCCTTTGCGATTCTGACTATAATATTCTTAACAGGACATGCATCTGCATCAACCAGTATATTCATAAAGACCACAATCCTTTCAAAGTCTTCCCAGATTATTATAGCGTAATATTTCCAGAAATATAAGGTGTTATTACTTGAAAATACCCAAATCATTATTTATAATTGATATTTGTAATTGATATTTGTAATTGATTTTTAATATTAAAAGCGTCGATAATTTTTTACCACGAGGGAGATAATAATTGGGTAAGAATTTATATATAACCGAAAAACCTTCTGTAGCCGCCAGTTTTGCCGATGTTCTCGGAGTTACCATATCCAAAAGCGACAGGGCACGGGGATACGCCGAGTCCTCTAATTCTATTATTTCCTGGTGCTTCGGTCATCTCATAACAATGGCATTCCCTGATGCATATGATGTAAAGTATAAGGAATGGAAGGTAGATCACCTGCCTATTATACCTGATGAATATAAATATGTAGTAATTGATGACAATGGAGTAAAAAAACAGTTTGAGACAATCAAAAGCCTTATGCTTAGGGAAGATGTGGACTATGTATACTCATGCACCGACAGTGGTCGTGAAGGTGAATATATCTTTAGACTGGTAGCAGCTCAGAGCGGATGCAAAAAGCCTTCCAAAAGAGTTTGGATATCATCCCACACTGATGATTCTATAAAAAAGGGCATTGACGAGGCTAAAGATCTTTCAGAATACGACTCTCTTGGAGTATCTGCCTATAACAGGGCAATAGAGGACTGGCTTTTCGGTATGAATTTCAGTAGAATTTATACATGCCAATACGGACGTATGCTTTCAAATATGCTAAAAGAAGGAAAATCCTCAGTCATTGCAATAGGCAGGGTTATGACCTGTGTTCTTGGGCTGGTTGTCGACAGGGAACTTGAAATACGGAATTTTGTTCCTAAGATACACTATGGTATTGCAGCAAGCTTTACATCACAGACCAGCAATATCGAATATAAGGGCAAATGGCAGCCTAAAAAAGCCAGCTCTAAAAAGAAGGATGATAAAGACAATCAGGAGGAAGAAAAATATCTTTCCAAAGAAGAAGCTGAAGCAATTATTGAAAAACTTAAAGGCAAGGAAGCTTCTGTTAAAAAGGTAGACATAAAGGTAAAGAATGAACAACCTCCACTGCTGTTTAATCTTGCCGAGCTGCAGTCGGAAGCAAATAAAAAATTTAAGCTTCCTGTTGACAGAACCCTTGAAATAGCCCAAAGCCTGTATGAGAAGAAAATGATATCATATCCGAGAACGGACAGCAGAGTATTATCTACCGATGTTGTTGCAGAACTGCCTAAAATACTTAACGGTCTTTTTACAAACTCTTCATATAAGGATATTGTAAAAAGGATAAAAGATTTTGGCGATTTTAAAGTAAACAAAAAATCTAAAAGGTTTGTGGACGATAGCAAGGTTACAGACCACTATGCAATAATTCCCACATATGTTACTACTGAGTTGTCAAAATTGGATAATGATACAAAAAACATATACAATCTCATAGTTAAGAGGTTTCTTGCTGCATTTTATCCTCCTGCTGAGTTTAACACAGTAAAGGTTGAGACAGAAATAGCAGGCGAGACCTTTACAACCACTGCCAAGACCCTAAAAGAGCCTGGGTGGAAGGAAGTTTATGAGGTATCCACTAAGGATGAAGATGATACCAGCAGTTCTCCCATCCATAAATTAGTTAAGAAAGAACCATGTAGCGTGAATGGATTTGAACTTGAAGAAAAGGAAACCAAGCCTCCACCAAGATATACAGACGGCTCTCTTATTATAACTATGGAAAAGGCCGGAAAATTTATTGAAAACGAAGAGCTTAGGGAGCAAATAAAAACCTGTGGTATAGGTACCTCTGCTACACGATCAGGAATCATTAAGAAGCTAAAAGATATAAAATATATAAATATCCACCCTAAAACCCAGGTGGTTACGCCAACTTTGAAAGGCGAGGCAATTGTAGAACTAGTTCGGATGACCGCAAAAGAGCTTTTAAACCCTTCACTCACAGCCAGTTGGGAAAAGGGGCTTGTTATGTTGGAAAACAATGAAACAACTGAGGATGTTTTCAGGGAAAAGCTTCACAATTATATAAAAAGAACAATTGAAAAAGTAAAAAGATGCAATAATAGCAATATTAGTATTATGAATATTGTGAAGGAACATTCAGACAAGCAGTAGGATTTAATCAAGACCCTTAATCCTGCATTTTATCTCATATTGAACTAATTCAGTTATTTTAGGTTCTTTGCCGCACAAAGGGCATGATTCTCTCTTGGACCATTTTACCTCTCTGAAGCTGCTAGCTAGTGCATCAAAGGCAAGAATCCTGGATGTTACATTTTGACCAATTCCAACCACAAGCTTAATTGCCTCCAATGCCTGCATGGAGCCTATCACACCGGTTACAGCACCAAGTATGCCCACATCACTGCAGGTTGGAAGAACCCCATCCTCCGGCGGATATGGATAAAGGCATCTGTAGCATGGTGTTTTATCAGGTATTATTGTCATGAGAATGCCATCGAGACCCACCGCGGCTCCCTCTACAAGGGGCTTTTTCATAAAATAGCAGCAGTCACTGATAAGGTACCTGGCTGTAAAATTGTCTGTAGCATCAATTACAACGTCATACCCTGAAATGATATCCTCAACATTATCAATATCAATACGGGCATTATGCTTTATAACCTTCACCTCAGGATTGAGCTTATTAAGCTTTTCCTCGGCACTATCCGTCTTTCTTCTCCCCAAATCGGAAGTAAAATGGAGTATCTGCCTGTTAAGATTGGATGAGGTAACCGTGTCAAAGTCCACCAATCCAATATTACCGACTCCTGCCGCAGCAAGATACAAAAGAGCAGGAGAGCCTAATCCTCCACTCCCTGCAACAAGTATCTTAGCTTTTTTAAGCATTGCCTGCCCTTCTGCTCCAAAACCGTCCAGAATAATTTGCCTTGAATATCTGAGACCCTCATGGAATTCATATTCACTGTTTATATTTTCACTGTTTATATTTTCACTGTTTGCATATTCACTTTTTGCGTTTTCACTGTTTGTATTTGCTTTGTTCATCATTATACATCAGCCACCCCCGATAAATTTAACAATTTCCAAGTTGTCTCCATCCTTTAATGCGATTTCGTTCCATTTTGACTTATCCGGGATTTCATAATTGTGTTCTACTACAACAATTTTAGGATCAACACATGCAGATTCAAGGTAATCCTTTATTGTAAGAGTTTTTTCCAGCTCTAGCTTTTTCCCGTTTACCGTAACATTGTACATGGAAATCCTCCTTTATTCGAACTTTTTTCTATTTTATTTTCATTCTCTTTTCCTTATTTAATTCTTATCCTTTAATTCTTATCCTTATTTACCTTATTCAAATGTGGGTCTTTCTCCGCACATAATTTTGTTCATTGTCCTTACTGCACACATTTTGCCGCACATTGTGCAGGAATCTTCAATCTCCGGCACTGACGACTCCCTGTATTTTCTTGGTTTCTCTTTATCAATTGCAAGCTTAAACATTTCTTCCCAATCCAAGTTCCTTCTCGCAAGGCTCATCCGGTAGTCCTGCTCCCTTGATCCTTTTACGCCTTTAGCTATATCTGCAGCATGGGCAGCAATCTTAGCAGCCACAATACCTTCCTTCATATCCTCCAGATCAGGTAAACGCAAATGCTCCGCCGGAGTTACATAGCAAAGGAAATCCGCTCCATTTGCTGCAGCAATAGCTCCGCCGATAGCACTTGTTATATGGTCATATCCCGGTGCGATATCGGTAACCAATGGTCCAAGGACATAGAAAGGTGCATTGTGGCAAAGTCTTTTCTGAAGCACCATGTTGGCCTGTATTTCACTTATAGCCATATGTCCGGGACCTTCAATCATAACCTGCACATCCTTCTCCCATGCTCTCTTTGTGAGTTCACCCAGTGTTATAAGCTCTTCTATCTGACAAGCATCAGTAGCGTCGTTAATGCTTCCAGGCCTGCATGCATCACCAAGGCTTATAGTTACATCATATTCCCTACAAACCTCCAAAAGGTCATCAAAATATTCATAAAACGGGTTCTCATTGCCTGTAATCTCCATCCACGCATATATAAGTGACCCTCCCCTTGAAACAATGTTCGTAAGTCTTCCGTTGTTTTTAAGCCTTTCGGCTGTCTTCCTGTTAATACCTGCATGAATGGTCATAAAGTCCACACCATCTTCTGCATGTACCTTTACAACATCAAGGAGCTCTTTTACAGAAATTTGTCCCAAATCCTTATCAAGGTGTCCAATAACATCATACATGGGAACGGTTCCAATCATGGCCTTTGACATCCCTACCAACTTACACCTGAACTCCCTCGTCTTTCCATATGAACTTAGATCCATTATGGCTTCAGCTCCCATTTCTATGGCCTTTTTTGCCTTTTCAATCTCAGCTTCAAAGTCTCGGCAGTCCCTTGATATCCCCAGATTTACATTAATCTTGGTTCTTAATCCCTCTCCAACACCCTCAGGCTCCAACCCTTTGTGGTTCTTATTGGCAGGTATTGCTACTCTTCCCTCTGCAACCAATCCCATCAGCTTATTGGGGTCCATACTCTCTTTCTCAGCTACCTTTTTGATCTCTTCAGTCAATATGCCATTTCTGGCTGCCTCCATTTGCGTTTTAAATACCATTTTGATTAACCCCTTTCATAATATTTCTGGCAGAAGCAATTACACCACCAATATCCTCTGCACCTACAATTTCCGTTACCAGTGCCACACATTTGGCACCATGCTCCACTACCATATTAATGTTATGTAGCTTGATACCCCCTATAGCAACAAAGGGAATCTTCACATTCTGTACTGCATAATCAAGATATTCAAATCCTACAGGGTCACATACATCCTTTTTTGTAAAAGTTTTAAAAACAGGTCCAACACCTATATAGTCTGCACCACCTTCAATGGCCTTTTGGGCCTGCTCAGGCGAATGGGTGGAAACCCCTATAATCATTGAACCTCCTACCAACTGCCTCGCTGCATAAAGGGGCAGATCATCCTGTCCTATATGTACACCATCTGCCATAACACTCCTTGCAAGCTCAATATCATCGTTTACTATAAAGGTTGCACCTGCTGCATAAGTCATCTCTCTTATCTTGATGCACTGGCGGTATCTCTCCAGCATTGTTTTGTCCTTTTCCCTGTACTGAATAAGCTTTACACCTGCTTCAAGCATTTTGGAAACAACTTCAATATTATCCCTGCCCAAGGAATATTCTTCTGCTGTAATGCAATATATATCTGCATTCAGGCAATCAGTCCTTACAATAGGTTTTAATGCGAAGGAAAACTCTTTCTCCAGTGTATAAAGAGCATATCTTATTTTTTCATAGGTCCTTGAAAGTTCACCTTTTCCCATAATTTTAAGTGTTTCCTCAATACTCCTTACAGCTTCCTGTGCTCTTTTAAAATTAGCTGCCACAAGTTCATGTATATGACTTTTGCCGTCTACTCCAAGCACCTCCGATACTGATGGTCCTATATCACTTTCCGAATCTCTATACTGTATAATGTCAAATGCATATCCATTCATGCTTTTTCTTGTATCATGCCTCAATGATTTAAGCTTCGAAGTCAATTCTCTATTGTTAAGCGAGAACCTTGATATGTCCTCCAATACCCTTAAGCCCTCCGACGCTCTGTTTAAATTGGCATCAATCAGTCTTTCGAATCCTTCCACCTTATCTCACCTGCCTCAATAAATTTATTATCATTGTGATATTTTATTGCCTCATTTTACTAACATATTTTATAATTATTGCATTTTACTGCCATATTGTGATCTAATATTACATCCCCATATTTTACCGTTATATGTACTGCTAATCGTTATATAAACTGCCAATCCTTAAATACTGGCTGAAATCCCTTGCTGTATAGCATTTGCCTGATATCTTCAACGCTTCTGTCATCAGATATTTCAAACTGGCCGTCACCTCGTTTTTCATTATACCCACCAACTTCAGTAACTGAGCCTGCAGACATTCTGGTGACTCCGAGACCTATAAGGTTATCTCTGAATGAAGATCTTTCTCTCGTAGAAACAGTAATGCCTACATGCTTTAAAAATAGCCTTGCAGCAAGCAAAATTTGAACAAAATCCCTATCACTCACAGGTGAGGGAACCTGAAAATTTCCCGTATGTGGACGCATCCTGGGAATTGAAATGCTTATTTCAACCTCAGGGTATTTACTTGTGAGATAGTGTGCATGAAGAACTGTATAAAAAGCCTCCGCCCTCCAGTTTGCCAGCCCCATTAAAGCACCTATGCCTACAGACCTCATACCGCTTCTGCATCCCCTCTCAGGTGTATCTAGACGATAGCGATAATCCTTTTTAGGACCTGATGGATGCATTATTTTATATACACCTTCATCATATACCTCCTGATAAATTGTAAGGCCGTCAACCCCACTATTGACAAGGAGCATGTATTCCTCTTCCTCCAAAGGATAAACCTCTATGGAAACAGATGTAAAATATTCAGATATAACCCTTACACACTCCATAATGTAATCAACAGAGGAATGCTTTCTAGATTCACCTGTGAGAATAAGGATATGCCTTATTCCCATTTGGGAGATAGCTTTTGCTTCAATCTTGAGCTCTTCCATTGTCAGCTTTCTTCTATCCAATCCATTGTGAACATTAAAACCGCAGTATAAGCAACTATTAACACAGTAATTGGCCAGATATAAAGGTGCATACAATACCATAACCCGTCCAAAATGTTGAAGAGTTATCCTATGTGCCTTTCTCGCCATTTCTTCCAAAAAGCCGGAGGCAGCAGGTGAGATGAGGACAAAATAATCATCAATAGAAAAGCTTTCCTTTGAAAGGACCACTTCCACCTCTCTCTTGCTGACGCTTTGTATCCTTTCCAAAACAGTATTCTGTTCATATTTCTGTAATACATCATAAAAACTCATTTTATCACCATCTATTCTTTTATATTAAATACGATTAATCTTTTACATTTATCTATCGCAAAATTCCGTTAAAGCGTTCGTTATTTTGCTCTGCAAAATGTAAGATTAATAACGTATTTAATGTAGTAATAGCCGAGAAATAACATCCGCTATAAATTTCGCTTATCACAATTTCCTAGACATTCAAAAATCCGGTAAGGGGTGATGAAGCTTCTGCAAAATCCTTTACTGCTCCTGTCCCTGCCAAATAAGCCATTCTGCCCGCCTTAACCGCTAACGAAAAAGCTTCCGCCATTGACACCTCATCACCTGCTGAAGCAATGGCAGTATTAACCAGCACAGCCGATGCTCCAAGCTCCATAGCCTCAGCAGCCTCCGAAGGCTTACCTATCCCGGCATCTACAATGATGGGAAGGTCTATTTCATCAATCATTATTTTAACAAGTTCTTTTGTTTTAAGACCCTTATTTGTTCCAATAGGAGCACCAAGAGGCATTACAGCAGCAGCACCGGCATCCCTCATCCTTTTTGCCATCATAAGATCAGGGCTCATATAAGGAAGAACAACAAACCCTTCTTTTGCTAATATTTCAGTAGCTTTAAGTGTCTCATAATTATCTGGCAGCAAATACTTGGTATCGGATATGACTTCAATCTTTATCCAGTTCCCACAGCCCATAGCTTTTGCGAGGCGTGCAATCCTCACAGCCTCCTGTGCATTTCTTGCTCCTGAAGTATTTGGCATCAAAACACATTCTTTAGGTACGAAATTTAACATGTTCTCATCCTTTGAATCAAAATCCACACGTCTGACAGCCACAGTAACAACCTGTGCTCCTGAATTTTTTACAATCTTTGGTATAAGCGAATTTGATGAATATTTGCCCGTTCCTATAAACAATCTGCTTCTTATTTCTGTTCCTCCAATAACCAAAGCATCCTTAGTCATTTTCTCAAGTCCTCCCTTTCTAAATTCTCCTAGACATTTATGGAAATAAATAGAGCTTATCCGTCCGGATAAGCTCTCATTTAACAGTAAGTATTATAATAGCTTCCCTACGACGGAATTATCCGTATCAGGTTCATAGGGTTGAAACAAAAGTTTCTCTCAGCTTTAACAGCACCCCTAGCATTTATATGTAATATTTAATTATATTTCTATTTTTCTATCGCAAAGGAATTATAACATATAATTTATGTTACTTCAATGAAGGCATATTAAAAAATTTCAATCTGAACTATTTTATTTAATTCAACAGATTGTGCAACATCAATTATGCGTTGATTTTCCGACCCTCTAAAACTTAGCATAAGGTTTCTTTTGTTTTCTTCATATCTGCCGTCAACAATAATATCGGAATTCTCAATAAGCTCGTCCCATCCCGATCTTTGATGCTTACACCTCAATATATCCTCATAGGTGTATCCTGTATATGTGATCACATTGTAACCATTGCCTCGGGCTTTTTTGGCAAGCTGTGCAAAGCCTTCAGCCTGTTCGAAAGGCTCTCCGCCACTTAAGGTTATACCATCTAAAAGTGGATTTCTTTTCATCTCACTTATTATACTATCCACTTCAACTATACTGCCACCTTCAAAGGAATGGGTATGAGGATTTTGGCACCCTTTACAGTTATGCTTACACCCCTGTGCAAAAACTACATACCTTATACCGGGACCATCAACAATTGATTCCTTGACAACTCCTGCAATTCTAATTAATGCACTCATTACTTACAACCTCCAGATTACGTTCCAGCATAATTACGTTCCTGCATTATGCCTTTTTCTATCTTTTACCTCTGCCTTCTTTGCATCATTGAATCGTTCAAGGGTTCCTACAAGATAACCAGTTATTCTTCTAATCCTCTCAAACTTAACATCATCTTCCTGACGACCGCATGCCGGGCACTCATTGCCTATGATTCCGGTAAATCCACATACAGGATCCCTGTCTACAGGATGATTAATGGAACCATAGCCTATACCGGCCTCCTTCATAGTCCGCACAATCTTCTCAAAGGCATTTAAGTTTTGAGACGGATTTCCATCCAACTCTACATATGTGATATGTCCGGCATTTGTAAGCTCATGATATGGTGCTTCAAGCCTTATTTTATCAAAGGCACTTATTTCATAGTACACCGGTATATGGAAACTGTTTGTATAATAATCCTTATCTGTTACACCCTCAACAACCCCATAAATGTTTCTGTCATACTTAACAAATCTTCCGGCTGTTCCTTCTGCCGGTGTAGCTATAAGTGTATAATTCAATTTGTATTTGGCACTGGCTTCATCCATTTTATTTTTCATAAAACCTATTATCTCAACACCTAAATTCTGTGCCTCCTGTGATTCACCGTGATGCTTGCCCACTAAAGCCTTGAGGCATTCGGCAAGCCCAATAAATCCCATAGTCAAGGTTCCATGCTTAAGTACTTCTCCTATCTCATCATTCCAACCCAGCTTGTCAGAATCTATCCATATACCTTGTCCCATAAGAAATGGGAAATTTTTAACTTTTTTGCTCGCTTGAATCTTATACCGTTCAAAAAGCTGATCAATAACCAGTGTAATCTTTCTTTCCAGCTCATCAAAGAAAATATTTATGTTTTTATTGCTTCTGAGTGCTATTCTTGGAAGATTTATCGTTGTAAAGCTAAGATTGCCCCTTCCATAGATAATTTCTCTATCGGGATCATAAACGTTTCCAATAACTCTTGTACGGCATCCCATATAAGCAATTTCGGTTTCTGGATGATTAGGTTTATAATATTTAAGGTTAAATGGGGCATCTAGGAAAGAAAAGTTAGGAAACAGCCTTTTAGAACTCACCCTGCAAGCAAGCTTAAATAAGTCATAATTGGGGTCTTCCGGATTATAATTAATCCCTTCCTTAACCTTGAATATATGTATTGGGAATATGGGAGTTTCTCCATTACCCAATCCGGACTCTGTAGCCAATAAGAGATTTTTTATCACCAGTCTGCCCTCCGGTGAAATATCCGTTCCGTAATTAATGGAGCTGAAAGGAATCTGTGCTCCAGCTCTGCTGTGCATTGTATTAAGGTTATGCACAAAAGCTTCCATAGCCTGGTATGTCCTTCTATCTGTTTCAGCTTCTGCTGTTTTAGCTGCAAAACTTTGGCATTTACGTGCAGTATCCACATCTTTAACAATGTCTATTAACAATTTCTCTTCATGCTTTGCATAAAGCTCTCCATGCCCTAATGTAGGATTTAACCCATGTTCTTCCCTTATCCTGTCTAAGATGAGATTTGCTTGTTCTTCCGGATCTTTCAAATCAGTCAGCAAAGTCAACGCTTTAACCATGTTTTCCTTGTACAGTCTAATAAATGTTTTTGCTACACCTGGTGCCATACCAAAATCAAATGTCGGAATGCTCTGGCCTCCATGTTGGTCATTCTGGTTGGATTGTATTGCTATGCATGCTAGAGCCGAATAACTGTGTATATCATTTGGCTCCCTTAAATGTCCATGTCCCGTGCTGAAACCGCCTTTAAAAAGTTTGGCTATATCAATCTGGCAGCACGTTGTTGTCAGGGTAAGAAAATCCATATCATGAATATGTATATCGCCCTCTTTATGGGCTTTCGCATGTTCCGGCTTTAAGACACGCATCTCATAAAACTGCTTCGCTCCTTCTGAACCATATTTAAGCATGGTTCCCATTGCAGTGTCGCCATCAATGTTGGCATTCTCACGTTTCATATCATTGTCTTTAGCTTCTTTAAAAGTCAATTCCTCGTAGACCTTCATAAGCCTGGTATTCATTTCTCTTATTCTGGTACGCTCAGCCCTGTATAATATATATTCCTTTGATGTACGCACATGACCTGACTCCATCAGAATTATTTCAACAGCATCCTGTATCTCTTCAACAGTCGGGGTAAGATTTTTTTGGGAGTTTTCTATATACTCTGCAACCTTTATAGCTAAAGCCATTGCAGTATCATAGTCCTTGCCTCCTGTTGCAGAAGCAGCCTTAAATATGGCATTAGCTATTTTTTCAATATTAAACGGAACTTCTCTTCCATCACGTTTTTTGATTTTACTTATCATACCTGTCTGTATCCTCCCTATATTTGTACATACCTTTTTAAGACAGAATAAAAGCCTCCGTTTATCGAAGAGCTTTTATTATTAAACCTGTATTTACAGTACTTATTATATGCAATATTTAGTGACTTAATATTATCACATACAATATATTGTGTCAATCCGATATTTAGGTATGATAATGAAATAACCTCCTCTATATGTCCTTTTTCTAGGTCACTTTAAATTTTATGGTATCCTTTATCTCCATATGGTTGAAGCTTCTCCATCCACTTTTTTTCTAGCTTTTTAAGTTCGTCCTTCATGTCGAAATAGCCGTCTTCAGGCTGCTCCAAAACCTCAAGCACCTCAAATACAAATGCATCTTTACCGTATTGTTTCCATTCATCCTGAAGCAGCTTATTTCTGTGTGTTCCATTACTTAACTCTATTTCCCTTCCGTTAATTGTTTTAAGATTAGGTGTAGCTACCAAAAACACTTTACCGTTTATAGTATTTCTTATCTGATATATACCTGCTTCAGTCTTTATTTCTTTATACTGGTTCTTTAATTCCCTTTTACGCTCCAAGGTTAACGCCTCCATTTCATCTTCATCTTTTTTTATCCAGTACTGGCTACCATCATGTTTTCTGTCCATAAAGCCATATTCTATAAGATAGCGTCTTAGAGTTACATGATCAGGAGATGCCTCCTTCAAAATTTCATTGACTTCTTTTTCCGAATATATTTTATCCTTTTGAAATCTGCTAGCTAGCTGTTCAAGAACAACAATCCTGCTTTTTTCTCTCATGCTCACTTCCTTTAAAGGTCCATTAATCCCTTCAGGAAAATACCTTTCAATAATTTTATCCTTTTCCTCCGGTGTTACATCATTCCTTCTTCCACTTGATGCAGGAGAAATCCGGCATTTCACATTATTACATACCTTATCCGAGCCATCCTTTAAAAGCTCCATTAATACAAGAAATATTTTGGCCTGACGCTCCTTTTCTCTAAGAATAAATTTATGATTTCTTATGGTGGAACTACTGCCAATACCCATTTCATTCTTTACTTCCTCATCACTCATACCACTGTAAAAAAGTTTTAAAAGCTTGCTTTGATGATGTGACAAGCCAGTCATGGACTTATCCATCTCTATCAACCATTCAAATACACTTCCATGAACACTTTCAATATGAAGTTTCATATACTTTTCAGCTTCATAAAACATACCATCCTTAGGATAAATCATTCCTTTTTCTATTGTTTCTCCACAAATCAAGCAAACATATTTATCACCCTTATCTAAATAGCCTCTTTTGATCTCTAATATGGAGTAATTTAACATTTTTTCGTTTTCGCTCATTTCATCAACACCTTTTGAAATTGTTTGTGATTATATAAACATATTATATATTTGTCTATACATTGTCAATGGTATAATTATATTTCTTTGACTGGATTATTAAAATTAAAAAAAATTATCTAGAAACATTTGACAAACAACTGCAATAGTGATAGAATTATTTTTTATACTACGTCCGGCATAGCAATACTTAAAAATTTGCCGATTCCAAAACCCAATCTAATTTAATCACAATATATAAAGCTTTTAGGGATAATAAGAGGTATTACAAAGTTGTACTTTTTTCGACAAGGATGCTACAATATAATTGTACGTAAACCTCCTATTTCTACTCGGTATAAGGAGATATAAATAGAGACTTATGAAACAGGGCAAAGTTTTCGAAAGATTATGACGCAAAGCCGTGGGTCTAAGGCATTATGCTATGATCGCCAGGTTACCATTAAAAGGTTCTGTTTATAACTCTTTAACATTGAGAGGAAATAGGTCCTAGATATTATTTCCTTATACCACATTTTTTTATAGGAAGTTTGCGTATTAGCGAAATAGTTAAGTTAATAAGTTAATTGTGAGATTCGAAAGAATCTCTTTTTTATTGCAGAAATTCTTGCTGATTGGGCAATTGCAAAAAGTTTATGTATTAATGTTTATTTACCTTAATGATAATTCTTTCAAAAAAATATGTAAATATATGCACAAACATATGTTTGTATATCTTGATATGTAGTTGAAAGTATTATGGCGGTTTTTGTTAATAACTATTCATATCTTTTATTATCTGTAAAATTCCCTTACTCATTAGAAAATATTGATAAGATTAAAACAATTAATGGACAGAAACAGACCCAATCTGATAAAATATGGTGTATACCCAATAATAAGGAATCAATTAATAATTTAAAACGACTTTTTGAAAAAGACAAAAAACTATAAAAGCATATCTGAATCATATAAAAAGTTATTTACTAAAACACATTAATGAAGGAAAGTCTTCGGTTTATATTCATCAGGCAATTAGTGCACCTGGATTCTTGTTTAAAGAAGTATACAAAGAGTATTTGAGAAAGCCGTTTCTAAGGCAGGTATAAGAAAAAAGGTAACAGTACATACGTTAAGGCATTCTTTTGCAACACATTTATTAGAGAATGGAATTGACTTAAGATATATTCAGGAATTACTTGGACTGACGGTCAAGCCAATATTGGACATAAGGAGCGGGTATTGATTTTCACAGAAGGTACTATCCTGGCTCCTTCATCCATATTAAAGCATTTCAATCACGCTTCATATATTCCGATAAAAAATGCTGTTACCAAAATCACATCATGGTATCAGCAGGGTGCGGAAGTAATTTATTTGACTTCCTGTAAAAAGGAAAAGCATGTTGATAAAATAAAGGAACTTCTCTTAATGCACCAGTTCCTGGGGCAAAGGTTGTATTACAGGGAGAAAGGTCAAAAGTATAAAGACATTGTTGAAGCGGTCATGCCGGATATATTAATTGAGGATAACTGCCAGAGCATTGGCGGCTGGTGGCAGATGTGTATTACATATGTTAAGCCGGAGATTAAAGCAGGGATAAAATCAATCGTTGTAAAAGAGTTTAAGGGCATAGATGATTTGCCATACCTTCTATCTGATCTGATAAACTGGAGGAACTAGTATGTATGTTGTTAAATGGCTATTAGAAAGCGAACCGTATGTTGAGTATGCTACAAGGATTAACATTTTAAAAGAATCTAAAGAAAGCCTTTTAGGTTTTAAAAAGCAAATATTGCAGGATTCAAGAATAATGAAAATTTTAAGTGAAATTGCAGATTTTAACGGTATACTGGTAACGAATCATAAAACCCCCGATATACCTTTACACAAATTGATTTTTCTTTTTGATATCGGGCTTGATACAGATGTGCCTGAGATAGATATGGCAATACAGCAGATATTAAAGAATAAGGACGAAAATGGAGTTCCAAAGAGCATGACCAATATACCAAAGCACTTTGGTGGTTCTGGAGAGGATACACTTGCGTGGGCGTTATGTGATGCGCCGCTTATGCTATATGCTTTAATAAAAGCAGGGATTGATTATGAGAGCCATATCAAGGAAGGTGTGGAACATATTCTTGGACTATATAGAGAAAATGGATTTCCATGTGTAGTATCTAAAGAACTTGGTAAATTTAGAGGACCTGGAAGAAAGGATGATTGCTGTCCGTATGCAACTTTCATAATCCTAAAACTTCTCTCAGTAATTCCTGAATATGAAAAGTCGGAAATGGCAGATTCAATTATAAATATATTGCTGGATTTATGGGAAAGAAGCCAAGAGCAGCATCCTTACATGTTTTACATGGGAACGGATTTCAGGAAGCTTAAAGCTCCAGCTCTATGGTATGATATTGTCAGTTTATCAGATTGCTTGAGCCGTTATGGGTTTGCCATAGAAGACAAGCGGTTTCAAGATATGCTGGATATTATAGAAAGTAAAGCAAATAAAGACATGCAATTCATACCAGAGTCTGTTTATTTAAAATGTAAGGACTGGGATTTTGGACAAAAGAAACGACCATCACCGTGGCTCACTTACCTTTGCATTAGTATACTTATGAGAAGCGGAAGGATAAGGGGGTGTTGAACTATAAGATTTAAAATGCCTTTGATTGTTGTAAAGGATATGGCGGTATCCAGGAAATTCTATGAAGAGGTATTGAATCAAAAAGTAGTAATGGATTTTGGCGCAAACATCACCTTTGAAGGAGCGTTCTCCTTACAAACAAAGGACACTTGGATTGATTTTATAAGGAAGACTGCGGAGGATATTTCGAATAAGCCGGACAATTTTGAATTGTATTTTGAAGAGGAGCGGTTTGATGATTTTGTAGAGCGGCTCAAGGCATATGATATCAATTATGTTCATGATGTGATTGAGTATTCATGGGGGCAAAGAGTAATCCGTTTTTATGACCCTGATATGCATATGATAGAAGTCGGAGAAAGTATGGAAACTGTGATTAAGAGATTTATAGGGAAGGGTTTGTCAGTTGAGGAAACAGCAGAACGTACCCAGCATCCCATTGAAATTGTTAAAGGATGTATAAATTTATGTGAGGAGATACCAAATGGAGATTAAATATAAAGATACGAAACAATTTTCTGCCGAAGAATTACAAAGGTTATTTTTGTCAGTCGGCTGGTCATCTGGCCATTATCCAGATAAGCTGGTAACGGCAATGAAAAATTCGGGTGCAGTTTATACGGCTTGGGATGGAGAGAAACTAATAGGTCTTATAAATGCTCTGGATGATAGTGTTATGACAGCATATGTACATTATTTGCTTATTGATCCAGCATATCAAGGCAAGGGTATTGGAAAAGAAATGGTCAAGTTAATTAAGGAAAAATACAAGGATTTTTTGAGAGTAGTTTTAGTTGCTTATGAAAAAGAAGTTGATTTTTACAAGCATTGTGGGTTTGAGGTTGGAGAAGAAAAAACGCCAATGTTTATTACATCGTTATGGACTTGAAATGGTGAGCGGTATGGAAAATATTTAAATAGTGGCATGGAATATGTAAGCTGAAAGATTAAAATTCAAAAGCATTGATTCCAAAAGCTTTCAGATGGGTGTGCATACAAAATAGCGTAAATAAAATTGCAAAAATAGCCGTTCTTTTGTATCAAAATCAGAGTCTAAAGACAAATAAAGACTCTGATTTTGATACAATCGAAAACCCTTATTGCAAGGGTTTTTCGGCATTTATGGGGTAAAATTGAGTAGGCAGTTGAGCAAAAATAGCAGAAATAGATGTTAATATGTGGTAATAATGCACCCTTTCTATTAGATTTTTGGCATAAAAGGGTGCATACTTTTTGGCGGTTTAGGATAACAAACAAAACCTCAAACATCATCCTTCCAAGGAAATAAAACTTCAATAAGAGTCATAATTATTCGCTGATCTTTTATATCTCTTCTACTAAGCCTTTGTGTTATGTAAGGCAAAATAGTAAAGTCGGTATTTATATTTTCTGTAGAACCGACTACCTTAAAAAAATCCTCAAATGTTATATTAAGTCCATTAAGTACTTTTTCCAAACTGTCTATACTTATGCTTTTTTCTCCACGTTCTATAACTCCTATATATGAAGGGTGGACATTTGATTGAAATCCAAGTTCTTCCTGACTCCAGTTCTTTGCTTTTCTAAGGTTTCTTATTGTAACTCCAATACTTTTTACTAACTCACTCATTCGCTCACCTCTAAGAAAAAAATAACTTTTTAGAAAGAATACTACAAGTAGAAATAGAGTGTAAAAAATGTATACTAAAGCTACAAAAAACTATTGACACAGTGACAGAATTTTTGTACTATGTTTACATGGATATTATATCCATTATATCCATTATGCTAATGCGTTACTGTTGGGGGCAAATGAAAAAACTTCTAGATGAATCGGTAAAGCGTTTTAAGGGTTTGAAGACGAAAGTAGCTAATCTCCCAATAAAGAAAGCAGAAACAAATAATCTTATTTCAAAAAATGAGGATACATTTAATGGGGTGCGGGAGGCGCTAAAAGCCAACAATAAGAAATGGTTTCAGGAACAGTTGTTGTTCCTTGTTAAGGTTTTAATGGATGAATTAGAAATTCAGATACTTGAAAAGCAATAGTTTGAGGCGGTATGTATGGTTTGGGATTTTTTTGATTTGAAAAGCAATTTGATTTTTGTTGGGGTAATGAGCGTCTTTGCTATTTTAGCATATATCTGTGATAGAAACGGATGTGATAAAAAGTTTACAGAGTGGGTAAAGAGAACGCTTAAGAAAAGATAACTGAAGGAGGGTTTACTTTGTTTTTGTGTACGAGTGGAAAAGCTCCATCCAATCAGAAATGAAGTTAATGTCAACTTCTGAAGAAAGAGATTTTAATATTGTAGTTGCCTTGTTAAAAGATGAGTCCTCTTTTTGTGCCAGTGAATCCATAAGCAGGAAATCAACACTGACATCTAGGATATTAGCAATTCGAACCAAGGCATCGACACTTAATTTCTTTTCACCACGCTCTATAACACCAACATATGTTGAGGAAATGTTACATAGTTCAGCAAGCTTCTCCTGCGACAGCTTTTTGCTTTTTCTCAACTCACGTACTCTTTGACCAAGTGCTTTATAATTCATAGTTTCCCACTTCCTTTTTCAAATTCAATGATACAGAAAAGAGGAAAACTTATGAAATAACTGATGTTGTTTAAAATGTAAAAAATATTATCTAATAGTGTTAAATTGCTATGATTTATAGTTGACAAGCATTTTGAGAATATGTTAGAATTTATTGGAAATAAATTAGAAATAGAAATGTTTTGAAAAAGATTGATTGAAAATGAATTATGTATTTCTCTAAAGTATAAAGTAAAATTAGTTTTTATACTTATAGTAAAGTGGCGTTTATTGGTAATTAGTAATAAGCAAAGGAGGTGAAGAGGATGACAGAGATAACATTAAAATCAAACAGTTTTGTAGAAATTAACTCTGAAGAGCAGATGGAAGTCAATGGAGGTCTTGGCCCTTTAGCAGTTTTTGCATTAGGGGTCGTTGGATGTGCAGTAGGAGCATGTGTTGATTACGGAGTTAAAAAAGTAACTGGTAAAAGTATTTCAGAACATGCTTGGGATGCAATTGAGAAAGTATTTTAATCTTACTAAAAAACATTAATTTGAGAAAGGGAGGTTTACTATGGATACTAAAATTATTCAAAATCAGGCATTTGTTGAATTGAATGAGAATGAAAAAATGGATGTTAATGGTGGGAATCCAGTTTTAATTGCAATTGGAGTAGGTGTTGCTGGGTATTTTGCATATGAGTTTGCAAATGAGGGTGTTAAAAGATCTACTGGCAAAACTATTCCAGAAAATGCATCCTATTATGCAGGAAAAGCTTTAAGTGGTTTAGGTAGCGGATTAAAGTCAGTTGGCGACTTCTTAACAAAATAGTAACCTAGGAAAGGAGGCTGTAACATGGGTAATGAAATAGTTTTGAAAAACTCATATTTTGTTGAACTAAATGAAAATGAGTCAATGGACACTAATGGTGGCGCGTTTTGGATACCAGTACTTATTGGTGCTGGAGTTGCAATTGTTGCTAATGAAGTTGTTGAAAGAACAACTGGAAAAAGTATTGTTACACATATCGGTAATGGCTTAAAAGCAGCTGGTGACTTTTTAGTTAAATAGTTAGCTTTTAATATTACACCTATAGAAGCAAAGGGAGTGATTTTGTGGTAAATGAAGTAGTAATACATAAATCTTGTTTTGTTGAACTGAATGAAACCGAGTCAATGGAAACTAATGGCGGCGCATTTTGGATACCAGTACTTATTGGTGCTGGAGTTGCAATTGTTGCTAATGAAGTCGTTGAAAGAACAACTGGAAAAAGTATTGTAACACATGTAGGCGATGGAATGAAAGCAATTGGTGGTGGCTTACAAAGTGTAGGGGACAAGCTTTGGAAATAGCCAAAGTCTCAATCAAAAATGCTACTTAAGTTATTTACTTATATATTTAATGTAGATTATAATGGGAATAGATTATTATTATTCTATTTCCATTTGTCTATTATAACTGAATTTATATGAAAAGGAATACTTTATGGAGAAGTTGAAAACAGTGTTGAGTATAATATTGGGAATTGTACTGGTGATTTTATTATTAATAGCTAAAGATTACTTTAAAATGCGAAGTGAAAAGCTGTTAATCATGAAAAATGATTTAACAGAGAGTTATTATGATACAAATAAACTCAAAGCAATGTTGCAAGAAAATCTAGGAGAAAAATATACAGGTGAGATAAAGACGGATTTCGATAATTTTGTTTTGACTAAAGTCCTAAGTAGCATTTCAGAATTAGAGAATGAAAAATATAAAAGATATGATTCTTTTTTATCAATAAAGGATATGAAAGAATACACTGACTCTCGCAGGGATAAGGCAGAGCATATTAATGGGAAACAAATAAACGAAAAAACTTACTATTTAGATATAAATCATTTTTTTGATGGAGTGACGTTTAAGAAAGTTTTTTCATTGTCTCATCAATTTAGAAATTACAAAAATCTGATTATTGATTTACGAGATAACAGTGGTGGAACTTTTGATGAGTTAAAAGATGTTGCAAGTTTATTTTTGGACAAGGGCAAAGTTATTTACCAACTAAATTACGGAAATAAAAAGGATAGTTTTGTATCGAATAATGGAGAACCTTTTGTGTTTAATAATATTGTAATGTTGACAAATTATAATACTGCGAGCGTGTCCGAACTTTTTATTTTGGCATTAAAAGAAAACTTAAGTAATGTAAAAGTAATTGGCACTAGAACTTACGGTAAATCCATTTCATATTCATTTAGGAATTTTAAAGATGGTTCTGCTATGGTTTTTATAACATCAATAATGGTAGGAGCTAATGATACTCCTATTGATATCAATGGAATACAGCCGGATGTTATGATTGGTAATACCGAAGATTTTTACAATAGTATACTTGATGAAAAAAAGAGAAAGGAAGCTGTTGATAGCGATAGTAAACGGCAGTTTGATGAAGCTTTAAATTATTTGAATGCGAAAAAATAGTGAAGGGTGATATTATGAAATTAATTGTTGCAAACAAGATACCAGAAAACTCAGAGTTTTGCCCTGTTGAAGAAGGTTGGAAAGCACTTAAGGAACCAAAGAGTGTGGTTGTTACTATGTTGATATCTTTGCCGATTGGTTTGTTGATGTCTTCAATTGTGATAGGCATAGCAAATTTGTATGGTATTAAGTCTGATATCAATCTTAATATAAGTTTATTATTAGCATTACTCATAGTAGTACCTATTCATGAAGTAATTCATGCTTTAGCATTTCCAGAATCTATTAAGTCAGACAAAGTCATTTTTGGAATTTTGCCAAAGGTTGGTGCGTTTTATGCCCACTATGAAGGTGAAATGAAGAAGATGCGATTCCTTATAACGTTATTAGCACCATTAATTATTATTACTGTTATTCCACTTGTTTTTTTATGTATAAGTGGCATTAATATGCCTTTTATAATTAAGATTTCATCTGTAAATGCTTTATGTGCTTGTGCAGATGTATTTGGATTTTTTTTGATTCTATTTCAACTTCCCAAAAAATCCTTGGTAAGAAACAAGGGTATTAAAACATATTGGAAACAACTTTGAAAATAAATTGATTATTACGATAAATTGTGAGGAGATAAATTTGTTTTATAAAAAATACTATTGTATAAAACAATATGATATTGCAGATTGCGGAGCAGCATGTATTGCAACAATAAGCAAACAATATGGACTGAAAACACCAATTACCAAAATTAGAGAAGTAGCAGGTACTGATAAGCAAGGTACAAATGCTTATGGACTAATAAAAGCAGCTGAACAATTAGGCTTTACTGCCAAAGCCGTCCGTGGAAATCAGGAGGCTTTTTTTTCTGAATTTCCGCTTCCGGCGATTGCCCATGTAGTGGTTAATGGAAGTTTGCTTCATTACGTTGTAATTCATAAAATAACAAAGAAGCAAGTAGTTGTTGCAGATCCAGGAAAGGGCATCATCAAGTACACACCAGAGGAGTTTTTTAAAGTATGGACAGGTGTGCTTATACTACTCGTACCTTCAGCACAATTCAAAAAAGGCAACGAAACTAAGGGGATATTCTCACGCTTCTTCGGGTTATTGATTCCTCAAAAGAAGTTGATTATAAATATATTTCTGGCATCCCTTATTTATACTATCT
>Ga0255341_1001161_pt1 | contig 39070 bp, 35 predicted proteins | sample wastewater_treat_8_FD_192418 | JGI IMG/M metagenome (GOLD analysis project Ga0255341, IMG submission 192418) | Wastewater microbial communities from Lulu Island WWTP, Vancouver, Canada - plant12 | ecosystem: Engineered > WWTP > Wastewater > Unclassified | place: Canada: Vancouver, British... | reverse complement strand
ACTTTTTAAAATCAAGAAAATTGAAAATTTAAAACACTGAATATCTGCTAGTTAAAAATATGAAAAAATTATTTCGTATTTTTATCGGACAATAGTGATAAATTATAAAAAAAACCATATATTTGCATTTTTAAATATAAGAAAAATGAAAAAAATTAATCTGTTTTTAATTCTAGTGCTTATAAGTATATTTACTTTTGCACAAACCGAAAAATTGACAAGAGGAAATCTGCAATCAGTTCCTGTCAATAAAAAAAGTTCTTACCCCGTAAACGATTCTAAAGCCATTGTAGATTCATTGCATTATGATGGCAATAATGATGACGGAATAGGCACAGGAGGAGCAAACACTTTTGGTGCTTATGCTTTTTTTCCGCATGATTCATTACAACCATTTGTGGGAACAGGTAATGATATTATGTCAGTTAAATTATTTATTAATGGAGCATCTAATGTAACATCGGCACAAATTGAAATTTATGACAATAATACAAATCCGGCATTATACACTCAAGTTTTCACTCCTGTTGAAGGCTGGAACAATGTTCTTTTAACAACCCCCATGACTATTCCGGCAAGCGGTAATTTATACATTGGATATAAAATAACTGTAACGGGAGGTTATCCTCTTGGATGTGATGCAGGACCAGTTGCCGCAGGCGGAAATGGTAATTGGATTTTATTTAATGGAACTTGGCAGCATTTAACCGCCCTTTCTGCATCATTAACAGTTAACTGGAATATCAGAGTAATGATAGGTTCTCCTGCTGCAGTGCCCACAGCTTATTGTACACCATTGTCTTATGATGCCGGGACTGTTGTAGTTAACGAATCTGCCACATCAGCCAATTTTACATTATCAAATACTGGAACAGGGAATCTTACATGTACCGGAATTAGTGGTATTAGCGCTCCATGGACAACTACATTTAATCCTGCATCTGTTAATTTGGCTTATGGAGCCAGCAATACATTTACATTTACATATGCACCAACAGCAGCTGGTACCAATAATCAAACTGTTGTAATTGCCACAAATGGAGGAGATATAACCATTAATCTTTCCGGTAATGCAATTACATGCGATCCTATTTCAACTTTTCCATGGGTTGAAAGTTTTGAAGGTGCAACATTTCCGCCTGCATGTTGGACCAAAGCAACTCCTGATGGCGGAACTGGCTGGGAACAAATAGCAAACGGCACTTCGCCTCTACCCGGATGGACAGGTGGAACTATGACAGTGCCAACCGGCGGCGGCTCTAATGCTGCATATGCCACTTGGACCACCGGTGGAAGTACTGAAAACGATCAATGGTTAATTACACCGGCTGTAGCAGTACAAAATAATCAATCACTCAGTTTCTATGTTTTTTGGTTTGGTCATTATACAGATTTACTTGATATAAAAGTATCCACTACAGATAAAAACTTATCAAGTTTTACTACCACACTTTTATCAATTGATACTACAGCTTTGACCCACAATGATTGGAAAAAATTTGAAATTCCATTAACTGCATATGCAGGTCAAACTGTTTATTTTGCTTTTAATGAACATGTTGCCGATAATTATGATGATGGAGCGTTTTTAGGTTTAGATCTTGTTACAATTGACGTTGCTACTTCAAATAATGAAATTGAAGCTCAAACAATAAACGTATTTCCAAACCCGGCTAACGACATTCTTTTTGTTGATGCAAAAGATGTAAAGCAAATCAAAATTTTTGATGTAGTTGGAAATTTGGTTGCTGAGTATGGCAATGTTAAAACAATTAACACCTCAAGTTTAGGTAATGGAACATATTTTATATTAGTTATAACTGAAGAGAATATCTCAAAGTCTATAATTAATATTACTCATTAATATAATACTGTTTGCTTTAAAGGGCTACTTTGAATAAAGTAGCCCTTTTTATTTGCAATCATTGTTGTTCGAATAAATTCTGAATAAAAATTTTAATTTTTTTTTGTGCCTTTGAGCCGAGTAGGCTTTTACTTTTTTTCTTGATAAAAAAAGTAAACAAAAAAATCAACCGCTGATGATTAAAAGCTAAAAACCAACTGTATTACGCTAAAAACGCCAAACTCGATATTTTAGCCACTCGCGCACTCGTGGCTAACGTGTCTCAAACAGTGTTGTTTTTCTAGGGGCTGCTGAAAAACACTCAATACTTTTTGCACAAGCAATTCTTTCGCACTAAACTGCAATGCAGATAAAGGAGTTTTAAGCAATATCCTTAAAATTATTGCATTTCAATTTTATTGTTTTATTCATTTAATAATTTTCGCGTTTATTTTCAAAAATAAATCGGATATAATACTACGTTGAAAGTGTTTGTTAGTCTGATGCACGCCATCTTCTTCGTTGCCTTCGACTCGAAGTATTACTATACAACTTCGTCTTGTCGCCTCAAATATGTCGCACCTCAGACTTTTTCAGCAGACCCTATCACGCTTCATTACGTCGATTTTATTAATGCTTTTTATCTAAGGAGGAAGCAAGGTGAGCATTGCTGCATTAAATTTGCATTTGGCTCGTATAAATGAATCCATACAAATTGAAATATTTTTTATCGGACAATAGTGATAATTTATAAAATTAAGCATTTTTAAATTGCCCTTATGTGTTAAAAAAAAACACCTGATTTATTATTTGAACTTAGGATTTATTAAATATTACTTAAAATATTTTCAAATAATTTTTTCGCACAATTGTATCCACTGTTAAAATATTTTTCAGCATTTTTAAGATTCAAATATCCAAAATCGGGCAGATCGGGCTCTATTAGCAAATCTGCTTTATAAACTGATTCGTTTAAATCTTTATTTACAATCAATTGAAAGACTCTGCCCGCAATACTTTTTATATTTTGTTTTATATTTTGTTGTTTTATGTTATTAACATTAACGGCTATTATATAGCAGCCTTGCTCAACTAAAGGTTTTACCGGTAAATTGTCGCATACCCCGCCATCAACCATAATGCAATTATTTAATCTAACAGGTCTGAAAAATACAGGGATAGAAGAAGATGCCAGCACTTTGCGGGCAAGTTTTCCGGAATTATGGTATTCTGCCTTGCCTGAATTTAAGTTAGTAATACATACCCAAACAGGAATAGATAAGTTTTCAATATTTTCGGTAATAAGATTTTCGCTTAGAATTTTATACAAACCGATAGATTTCATTAAGCCACCTGATTTTATCCATCCCGGTTTCATATAGTCTGACAATTTATAAGAGCTCAGTATTTTAAGAATTTCATATGGCTTGTATCCGTCCGAATAGAAAGCTGCAACTATCGCTCCAGCGCTGGAACCCGAAATAAAATCGGGCTTTAAGCTCATTTCTTCCATTGCCTGCAATACGCCCAAATGTGCAAAGCCTTTGGCTGCTCCACCGCTTAATGCTAATCCTATTGGCTTTCCGTTTATCATATAAATTTGTTTTTGAGTAATAGGCAATTTCAAATTTAAGCAAATTGTTTATTAATATGTATTTTTACATCGTATTTTGCATAATATAAAATGAATCCGATTTTATCTAAACTTTTACCCGGACTTTTTCCGCTCTTGGTTTATTTTATTGCCGATGAATTTTTCGGTACTGTTATAGGTGTTGCTGTTGCCTTGTTTTTTGGAGTTGTACAGTTGTTTTTTATTCGCATAAGGCAAAAAAAATGGGACCGTTTTATTTTATTCGATACTGTTTTACTTATTGCTTTAGGCGTTGTTTCGTTAGTGCTTGAAGATGGCAAACTGATTTATTGGAAGTTTGTTTTTATGGATTTGCTTATTATTGGGTTCATACTTTTTTCATTACTATCCAAGAGGAATCTTTTTTTATTAATGTCGAAACGATATGTTGGCGATATTGAACTGAATGAAGCTCAAACCAAAACATTAAATATTAATTTATGGGCTTTTTTAATAATATCTTTTATTCATGCGGCATTAACGTCTTTTTCAATTTTATTTTTCGATAATTCCACCACATTTTTTATTGGAGGCACATTGCTTTATATAATGCTTGGTGCATGGATATTGATTGTTTTTGTTTTACAGCGTTTTGTATTGAATAGACATACCGAAGAATTTGTGCCAATAGTGAATGAAAATGGCGAAATATTATCACGAGTAACACGCAGCGAAGTACACAATAAAACTTTTCATCTCCATCCCGTTATTCATTTGCATGTAATTCGTGATGATGGTGCAATATTATTGCAATTGCGACCAAAAGACAAACTTGTTCAGCCGGGTAAATGGGATACTGCCGTTGGCGGACATGTTTCATGGGGAGAAACTATCGAAAAGGGCTTAAAGCGCGAAGCAAAAGAAGAAATAGGGTTGAGGAATTTCGTTCCTCTGTTTGTTACAAAATATATCTGGGAAAGCGAAATAGAAAAAGAACTGATTTTTGTTTTTGTTCATCGTGCAACAATTGAAGAAAAATTCGACTTCACTGATGAAATAGCCGATTTACGCTGGTGGACCAGAGATGAAATAAAACGAAATTTAAAGAAAGATGTTTTCACACCTAATTTCGTTCACGAATACAATTTATTGGCAAAGTAATTAACCTTTTAATACTTATTTATTTAATAAATATCCATGTTTAAGGTAATACAATTATTGAATAAGTAATTATCCGTTAAAATGCTTTTGTAATGATTCAGCAATAATTTCCAGTAATTTTTTTAACGGTCTGTTCAGCATTATTGAAAACATTGGCGGAATAGAGATTTTCATTCCTATTGTTGCCAGAGTATTTGGCAGTTGGTCTTTAAGCTTAACAAAAAGAGTAATTTCTCCAGACACAGGTAAATTCATGTCAGGCTCAATTTCGATCAAGTCCGTATTTCTGGTTTTGTATTTAAGGCGGACTTGTCCGGCGTTTTCAGCTTTAAATGAGCAAAAATCGGCTGTTGCTTCCCATTCTTCTATTTGCTTAGGTATTAATTTATTGAAATTCCTAAAATCGCTTAAAAAAGCATAAACAGTGTTTTGGTCGGCATTTAGCACAACTTCTTTACTTTCGAATTCTGCCATGATTATTTCCCCCATGTATCCGGTTGCTGGCGCCATTGGCTCAACAACTCAATTTGTGACTGTTCTATAGTTCCCAGTTCAAGAGCCGTTTCAATTAAATTTGGATAATCGCTAAGTGTAACAAGCGGACAATTGGCTTCAAGAAAACTTTTTTCGGCATGCGGAAAAGCATAAGTGAATATTGCAGCCATGCCCAACACGGTGCCTTCCGCATTGCGAATTGCTTCTACTGCCTTTAAACTTGAACCTCCGGTAGATACAAGGTCTTCTATAACCACCACTTTTTTGCCCGGCATCAAAACCCCTTCGATTTGGTTTTGCAAACCATGGTCTTTTGCACTTGAACGTACATAAATATATGGCAGATTCATGTCCTGGGCTATAAGAGCTCCCATGGGTATCCCTGCCGTAGCTACACCTGCAATAACTTCTGCGTCGGCAAATTTATTGCGAATAGCTTCAACAAAAAAATTCTTGATTTGTGTTCTTATTTCGGGATAAGACAGAGTTTTACGATTATCGCAATATATTGGAGACTTCCATCCGCTTGCCCATGTAAAAGGATTTGCCAGATTCAATTTAATTGCGTTTATTTGCAAAAGCAATTGCGCTGTAGTTTTTGCTGTTTCGGGCGTATAAATCATAATTTGATGTATAAAGTTTTTATTGGCGGCAAAGTTATTAATTTCGTTGAAATAGCAAACGAATTATATGATCCCGAAACGGTTTTTCATGAACCGGCGATGAAAGATATACAATCTTTGCTATTCAAAATATTTTATGATAAAAAATATTCCGATTTTTATTTTGTTTCTGATAATGCCGAAAAGCTTTTTATTGCGTTTTATTCAAAAATGCATATAATTACTGCTGCAGGTGGAGTAATTATTAATGAGCAAAACCAGATTTTGTTTATTTTTCGCAGAGGGCACTGGGATTTGCCAAAGGGTAAAATAGATTATGATGAAACGGCTGAAGATGCTGCATTGCGCGAAGTAAAGGAAGAAACCGGAATTAAAAACGTTGAAATATTAAAAAGACTAAATTCAGTATTCCATGTTTATACAATTGGTGATGAATGGATTTTGAAAGAAACTCATTGGTTTTTGATGAAGTCAAACATATTTGAGTCTTTCACTCCTCAATTAGATGAAGGAATTACTGAAATAAAATGGAAGAATAGAAATGCATTTTTGGATATAAAAAATAATGCTTTTAAATCTCTTCATGAGATAATATTGAATGTTTACGACACAATATTGGTTTAATTTTTAGAATTTGTCTTTCCCTCAATTGTTTTTTGAAACAAGTCGAATAACCCTTTACTCGGCGAAGGCGAGAAATATTCTATAATTTTTCCGTTTTTATCAATAAATATTCCATGAGGGAATGACACTAGACCAAGGTTTTCGGCCAAAACCCAATCATTGTCAAAATGATAGATGTCGAAATTAAACTTATTGTCTTCAAGAAAGTAATATAGCTTCAGAGGTTCCCAGTCCATTGCCACACCAACAAATCTGATACTGTCGCTCCATTTTTTTTGCAATTCGTTTAATACCAATAACTCTGAGAGACAAGGTTTACTCCAAGTAGTGAAAAACAACAAAAATGTGTATTTGTTTTTTAAAGAATCATTGGTAAAGACATCACCGTCAATAGATTTGAATTTGAATAATGGCAATTCATTTCCTTTATTGAAACGGGTTAGCATATATATAAGGTTTTTAGCTATTTTGGATTGTATATCGAATTTTGTTTTAGTGGCGTATAAGCTAAGTACTTTAATAAGACTATCTTGATTTATTGCTTTGTACGAATACCATTCGCGCATATTCATGAGCATTACCATCTCGCGAAGTTGTTCATTTCGCAGCATTGAATCCTTTCCCAAAGAATCTATTAATCCGTTAAGATTGGGTTTTATATTTATATTTGATACAATATCGTAAGGCTGTATTTTTCTTGAAATTCCAAAAATAAAATCAGAAAAATAATTATTTAAAAAATCCATATATGCTATATTATCATATAGAATAGGTCTTTTATAAATATACTTATCAAACAAGTATATCCTGCTTTTGGATTGAGTATTTAACTGAAGTAAAGCGAGAGAATATTCAACATAGTTTTTAAAAAACTCATTATTGATTTTTGAATATTTCTCTGAAATACTCAAAATGGTTTCGTCAACTTTATTTTTTTGAGGTCTTATAAAAGAATAAGACGATGTGTTTTTGCTAATACCCGATAATTCAATTATGCAAGCTGAAAAATCTCTGTTGAAATCTGAAATAATTTGATTAATATCTAAAGAATCTACATTTGTTATTTTAAAATAAAGCTGTGCAGTAGATAACATTGAAACATTAATTCTGTTGGGATCTTTATAGTCAAACGAATCAAATTTCAATTCATAGGTTTTGTTTGCCGGAATATAAATTTCGCCGCTACTAAAATCCATTATTCTAAAGTAAGCAGTTATAATCTGCTTCTCATAAACGTTTAGCTCAATTTTAAAATGTCCCAGACTGTCAATTAAAACATTGGCAATCAATCTTTCTTTATTGCTTATATAATCATCTTTAGTATATAACCTTACATTGAGATTTTCAGCTCCCGGTGCAAAACCACTGATAATAGATTTTGCCGCATTTGAATTGAAATAAAAAAATAAAAACAATATTACAATAAGGTTTCTAAAATTCATGAATTTGCTTTTATATAATAACGCAATAAATTTTACCTTATTGCCAATCCGTAATTTGTTTTGCAACAATGGACGGAACAAACTTGCTAATATCCCCTCCATTACGGAGTATATCACGAACAATCGATGAGTTGATTGGCGTATGCTCAGGACAGGAAAGTAGAAAAACGCTTTCAATTTCAATGTTTAATAATTTATTTGCCTGACCAATACTCCTTTCAAATTCGAAATCGACAGCACTACGCAACCCCCTGATTATAAATTTTGCATTTTTTTTCATGCAATAGTCAACAGTTAGACCGTGATAAAACTCCACACTCACGTTTTTTAAATCTCCAATAGTTGTTTTAATCCACTCAATTCTTTTTTCCACAGGGAAATATCCCTGCTTATCTGCATTAATACCTATTGCAACAATTAATTCATCAAATAATAATGCTGCACGTCGGATAATACATTCGTGGCCAATTGTTATTGGATCAAATGATCCCGGGAATACGGCAATTTTACTCATGATGATTTAATTTATATTCAAATTTAGAAAAAAATCATATACGATTAAAACCTCTTTGCCGCAATGCCTCAAAAATCAATATGCCTGCGCTAACAGATACATTTAACGACGACACTTGACCCAACATTGGTATCTGAATCCACTCGTCAGAAATTTTAAGAGCCGAAGACGACACGCCATTTTCTTCGCTGCCTAAAATAATTGCCGCAGGAACATTAAAATTTGCCTCACTATAAAGTTTTACTGCTTTTTCACTTGCAGCAAATAGACGAATACCACTTTGCTGCAAATATTTTAAAGTACCATTTAAATTTTTTGTTTTCACAACTGGCACATTTAATAAAGCACCTGCCGAAGCCCTGACTGCATCTGCCGTTACCGAAACGCTTCTGGTTTCAGGAATGATAATTCCCGTTACTTCGGCTGCATCGCAACTGCGGGCAATTGCTCCAAAATTACGTACGTCTGTAATGTTGTCAAGTATTAAAAATAAAGGACTGCGACCATTTTCATAAGCATTAATTACCAAGTCTTCAATTTTGTAATAGTGAACCGGTGCAATAAATGCAATAACCCCCTGATGGTTGCCACGGGTAATTCTCATAAGTTTTTCAACTGGCACCCGCTTGATTTGTATGTGCAAATGACGCGCATCACTTATTATTTCCGAAATACCCGGCTTTCGATCAGAACCTGTGGCTATCAAAATATGATCAATAGGCGTTCTTTTTTCAATTGCCTCTCTTACCGGATGAATACCAAAAACAAAATCTGTATCTTTCATGTTATTGCCTCCAAAAATCTACTGCTCTGAACCAATTATCCTTATAAGTAGGGTTTCTTTGTAAAATGTAATCATTGTCACTAAATTTATTTTTCACTTTTTTAAATGTAAAAGTAGTGGAAAAAAAATTGTTTTCTTCACCATAAATCCATATCTCGCTTTCATCAGAACGATAAACAAAATTTGGCACCCCAAAAATAATAAAAATCATGCCCCTGTCGGTTTGCCAGCCTTGTATATATGATGAAAACAAACGATTTGCATTTGTCACTCTGCCATAATATTTTTTGATTAGATTTTTAGCCCTGTCTTCGTGCCCTCCTATTTTTAGCCAGAACGATTCTATTGCTTCTGTTTTATTTGAAGACTTAGCTATATTTTCATATTCCTTTCGTGCGGTAATATATCTAATTGGCTTAATCATGTCTTCATGTGAGCTAATATTCGGGAACCCCGCACTGGTGCATAGAACGGTAAAACCGTCTGTAAGTCCATGGTCGGATGAAAAGAAATAAATACCCCGAGAAAATGTAGTGAAACTAAAGAATTTGTTTTCTGCTGCAGACAAATTACAAAAAACAGAGTCAGCATTAATTTTTTGTGCTGTAATATTTTCTAAAACGTATGGTGGTGATGGTATGGCAAATGAGTCTTTATAAAAATAACATTTTAAATTTTCCGGCATATCGCCGTTATATTCAAAAAATATTTGAGAATCCTTGTTTATGATATATGCAGATGGGATATTTAATAGATTTTGTGAAGGCTCAAACCATTGTGCATTATATTTGTTTGATTTGTTAATATCGATCAATAAAGATTGTTTTATGTTCGTGTTGTTGTCAGTAACAGATACATACATATAATAGTTTTTCCCAAAAATAATTTTTAATGGAAGTTTAAATATTTTAATGGCATTAGTACTGTCATATTTCACTTGTATGTTTGTATTGGTACTGTCAATCCAATGTTTGTCGTTTAATGAATTTAAGAGGTATGTGCCAACACTTATATTGCTTGTAAGAGTATCAGAATGCTGTTCCTTATTGTATAAAAAATCATCTGACATCAAATGTAAAACAAGCTCCGAAATACTGTCGTTACGATGAATAATATATGCCGATTTACAAAATGGAGAAAAGTCTTCTTTATAAGAATACGCCATGTTTTCAGTTGATACCCGCACAACAGTCTTGCACGCAGCAACTGCTACAAGGCAAATTAATAGCAAACACAAGTATTGAATTTTAATCTTCATTTAACAAACTCAATCTTTTTCGGAAACCAGCATGTGACGATAAGGTATTCTGGACTGAATAGAACGACCAAGAGTAACTTCATCGATATATTCCAATTCGTCACCAATGGATATACCTCTGGAAATGGTACTGAATGTAATGTTTAAATGCTGTAATTGTCTGTAAATATAGAAAGCTGTAGTATCTCCTTCTATTGTGGCAGATAATGCCAAAATAATTTCTTCAGCAGAGTTGTCCTTTATTCGTTGCTGAATGGAACCAATAAAAATATCTTGAGGCCTAATCCCGTCAATTGGCGAAATTAATCCGCCCAAAACATGATAAACACCATTAAACTGAGATGTCCTTTCAATAGCCATAACATCTCTGATATCTTCTACAACACAAATCACTTTATTGTCCCGTGTCGGATTGGCGCAAATAGGACATATTTCAGTATCGCTTATATTATGACAAATTGCACAATAGTTAATTTTTTCACGCAATTCTATAAGGCTGTTCCCAAGTGATACGGATAAAGATTTGTCTTGTCTAAGCAAATGCAATGCAAGTCTTAAAGCCGTTTTTCGTCCGACACCGGGCAGCTTGGCCAGTTCCGACACGGCATTTTCAAGATATTTTGATGGTAAAGACTCGAAAAGCATGATATTTTTTACAAAAATACAAAAAATGATTAAGCTTCATGTTTCTGTATAAGCCAAGTTTCTAACATTCAAATATTAATAAATCGGCACTTGATTATTGAAAACTCTTTGTTTAATATTGGTGTTTTCTGATAAGAATATTTCGGGAAGGATAGTGGGCAGATTTATTATTTAAAATAATTAGTCAAAAATGTGAAATTAAAATCACACTTTTGACTAAAATAAATTTATCTATAAGTATTGTAAAATAATTTAATTGCTAATGGACTTGTATGATATATAGATTAAATTATAGCCTTATTTAACACTAAATTGTGTTTAAAAAAATTAATTTTCAACAAGAGAAAAGAAAATTAGTTTGTTAAATTTTTACTTAATTTTTAAAAAATGTAAAATTAAATTACATGTTAAATAACTTATTATAAGCATAATAATGTTTTTATAAATAAATTATGTTAAAATATTTAGCAAAAAAATTGCATATTGTTAAAAATGGATTTAACTTTGTAGTTTGGATATCAAATTAACAAGCTACTATTTTATAATAACAGAAAAAATTGGAGGGACGCCTATAGGATAAAAGTTTACACTCATTAAAAAAAGGAGGTCATATGAAAGCCCAGACTATGAGTGATGAACTTTTAGTTCAAAAGTATATCCAAGGTGATCACAGGAGTTTTCAGGTTCTTGTTAAAAGGTATAAGCGTAAATTATACGGTTATATTTATGTTGCCGTAAAAGATGCCATGGTGGCTGACGATTTGTTTCAAGAGACTTTTCTTAAGGTTGTAACCACATTAAATTCCGGCACATATCGTGAAGAAGGTAAATTTATTCAATGGCTTATGCGTATTGCGCACAACCAAATTATAGATTATTTTAGAAAGGGTAACAGATTTTCTCAGGTATCAACTGTGGGAAACGAAGAAGACGATATTTTTGCTTTTATTTCTGATGAAGAGCCAAATGTCGAAGAACGTTTGATTTCCGATCAAATTAACGTAACGTTAAATCAGTTGGTAGAACAATTACCGGATGACCAAAAAGAGGTTTTAAAAATGCGCATTTATTATGACCTGAGTTTTAAAGAAATTGCTGAAGAAACTAATGTAAGCATAAATACAGCTCTTGGCCGGATGCGTTATGCACTTATAAATTTGCGAAGAATGATTCAGGATCGCGAAGAAGTGTTAATTTCTTAAAAAAATACAATATTGGGATAATTTGTGCGTTAGACAGATATAATAAATAATTATCTGCCTATGCCAAAAACTTTTACACCTCAATCTCTTGTTGAATTTCTTTATCATGATGCAGAAAGTCAATACGACGACGAAATTTTAGATCAGATTTTTGCCGACGATTATCTTTTGAGTCTTTTTGAAAAAGAAGCTGATAAAATGCTTATGAAACTTGGCCGTTGCTGCGAACCATCAAGAAAATCATTATTAATGATTGAGCAGATGGCTGCGAAAAAAATAATTGATTCTAAAAAAATCGTACATACTATTTTTGCATCTTAGATTTATTATGAAAACAAGATTAGTACTGATGTCGGTATTTGTAATGCTAACATCTTTTATTGCATTTGCACAGGTATCAAATAATACCGTTTTGCGCGTTGATTTTTATCGTTGCGGCAATTTCAATACAGATTCTGTTGAAATAAAGGAAATGTTTTTTCAAAACAATAACTCGCTTGGAAAAAATCAGTATGTGGATGACATAAACTATGGGGAATATAAAGTAGAGGCTTTTGATAATAACAATGTGTGTTTGTTCAGACGTGGCTACAGTTCACTTTTTAATGAGTGGAAAACAACTGACGAAGGAAAAATTTCATATAAAAAATTCGAAGAAACTGTTTTAATACCATGGAATTCGGAAATTAAACATCTGGTTTTTTCGATTCGCGACACGTTAAATATTTGGCATATTCAAAAAACATTCAGCTTTGAAGGTAAGTTTAAGGCAAAATTCAAATCCATTAAAAAATATCCCGTAAAGGATATAAATGTTTGCGGATTACCTGAAAACAAGCTGGATATTCTTTTTTTACCTGATGGATATACCAAAAAAGAGATGAAACTTTTCGAAAAGGATTGTCAGAAGGCAATGAATTATATAATGAAAGCAAAACCTTTTAATGAATTTGCCAATTATATAAATTTCCGTGCTGTTATGGCGCCATCAAAAGAAAGCGGTACGGATTATCCGCATAAAAACGTTTTTAGAAATACTATTCTTAATTCGGGTTATAACACTTTTGGGTCAGAGAGATATCTTGCCACATTGTCATATCATTCAATAATGGATATAGCTTCCAATGCTCCTGCCGACCATATAATTATTCTTGTAAACGACGCCGATTATGGCGGTGGTGGATTTTATAACTTTTATTCTCTTGCTTCGGCTCACAACAGGCATACGGCATTCCTTATTCAGCACGAGATGGGGCATGGTTTATTCGGTTTAGGCGATGAATATTACGACAGTGAGGTTGCGTATGATAGTTTTTACAATGGCAAAACAGAGCCTTGGGAACCAAATCTTACCACCTTGGTTGATTTTTCAAGTAAATGGGATTCATTATTGATGCCGGGTACATCAATTCCAACTCCCATAAATAATGAAACGTGTAAAAAAACGGGAGTATTCGAAGGCGGGGGATATTCAGCAAAAGGCATTTACAGACCTGCCTGCGAATGCACAATGAAATCTGTTATTTATGATTTTTATTGCGAAGCATGCAAAGCTGTTGTTCGGCGAACCATTAAATGGTATTCGCATTAATTACTTCAGGTATTTCTTAAAGAAGGTTATTTTCTTTTTCCTAAATTACGGAAAAAGTCCGAAATGCCCCATTCATCCATATAGCCATAGTGCCATAAAAAGAATAGTGCTGCAATAGCTAAAATGCAGAAAACAACAACTAAGGGAATCCAAGGATTACGCTTCTTTTTAAAAGGGTCGATAAGATTAAGTTTTGCATTTTCGGGCAACGAAGCCAGGTGGGTAAGAGTTCTGCCAAAAACAACGTTTATGGTTAACCGGGCATTTATTGCCCAGCCATTGGCGTCAAGGACATGAGCTAAATTTCGTTTTCTTAATTTTAAATATGCAAGTATCATTGAAGGCAATGAAATTGTCAGCATTAAACCAATCAGTGCTAAAGGCATTTGCCACCATGAGAGAGAAAGAAACCCCGTTAAAACTGCCAATAAAATAGAGCCTATTGCACTAAGGGCTATACTCAACGCCGCAAAAATACCTGCAAATTTTCCGATATCGAATGCAGGCGCAGCAGGAGCCGGTGCGGAGCTGTTGAAATTCTGATCTGTTTTTTGTAAATCAGGTGTAGTTTCGTTTTCCCCTTTAATTGTTGTATTTATACCTGAGTCAACTTTTGATGCTGCTACTTCTATCTTGCCGGTGGTATGAGAATCCACTTCTTTTTCTTTGGATGCCGCCATCTTTTCAATTTGCTTGGAAATGAACTTGGACAACTTTTTATATGGCGACCAAAATGCCTGCCGTATGCTTATTGGATTGTCTATAATATTTATAATGGTAGCATCCCAGTCATTCCCTTTACGGTCATAAAAAATAGCATTGCGTCCAATAGTAATATCATCGTTATCACCATCGGTAAGAGCTGCCACAATATTCATTTTCTCGCCACGCTTGCGCGAAACACATTCGCAATACAGCAGACATATTCCGCTGGCACCGGCCATTGTAAGATGCTTTGGCATATCGCTTACCTTAATGCATAAATCGCAACAACGCTGATCTATAAATAATTCTCCGGCCTGAAAAATGCCTTTTATTCCGGGCTGATAAAAATCGCTGAAATTGACAAAATTACGCAACAAGGTGTGTAAATCACGATAATAACGAACTAATTTGTCAACTTTTAAAATATTATTTGTTTCAGTTTCTAATTTGGCATCTTTTTCAAGTAAAACATCCAAGGATTTTTTCATGTTTTTATCCAAAAACAATGATATTTTATCAATCCCCAATTGTTCCACTTCAGCACCTTTCTTTTCTGAAATCCATTGAGAATATTGAGTAAATTTATCAGGCAGAGTTTTCCATTCGGCATAAGACAATTCTTCTTTATTTCCGAAAACAGGCAAAACAATTAAGTCTGTAAACAAAGCCATTGTTTTATCCCACGCGGGGTTTATGCCGGTTTTTAATGGGATGTTTTTCGAAGGAATCATTTTTGCAATTGGCAATAATGATAAATCATCAATGCTTTGCGATAAGTTTTTTGTGTTAAGTAATTCGTATTGCGATAATTGCGCATTAAATACCTCAGCCGATGAGGGGTCGTATTCCGAAAGTTTGCAGCGCAAAAAATAGTCATCAATCTTATCTTTAATATTATTAAAAATAGTTAGGGCTTCAGCAGTTTTATCGCCAAATGGCATTATATTATCGGGGTCATTTTTAGCTATCTGCTGCCATGATTGATATTCTTCGCAGTGTTGAAAAAATGCAGTAATCAAATCTATATTAACGCCTTCCTCGCCGCTAAGATCAGTCTTAGAGCCCATGCAGACAATAATATCTTCAATAAGCGACCTGGTTTCATCGTCATCTGCAGATTTTACGGTAATAACGCCATCGCCATTAAATTTGGTGTCGGCAAAAATGCCGGTAAAATCAGAAGTTTCATCAACCGTAATTTCATCTTGCTTTTCCTTGCCAAGATTTTTTAAAATTTGTTTTGCAGAAGCCAATAATTCTTTGCCTTCATCAGTTGAGTCATCAATGGAATTTAGAGGTAGAATTTTTCTGTCTTCAAGTAACTCGTCAGGATTTTTCAAAACAGAGCATATCCATTTTCCTGCCTCAATTACTTCAGGAACCCTTATACGTCCATCATTGTCAGAATCAATCAAACTAAGGGTGCGTTCATCAATTTCAAGTCCGGAAACGGGGCAACTTAAAGCTGTCCAAAGTTTTTGATCGAGTGATTCCAGCCTTGCAATATCCTTGCCCGATACGATATTTACCCGATTAACTCCACCAACGCGGGAAAATTGCCAGATATGTTCGTATCCGTTGTTTTTAATTATTCTTTTGATGCGTTTTGCCGGATTAATTGCCATATTATTAATTATTTATTTCTGCTAAAATAGAAAAACATCCTTTAACCTTGTCGCCTTGTCTTACTTTTATAGTTGAATTTACCGGAATAATATGATCAACGCGACTTCCAAATCTGATGAAACCAAGTTCTTCTCCTGCCAATACATTTTGCCCTTCATCAACAAAAGTTAACACTCTTCGGGCTGCAGCTCCGGCAATTTGTCGAACAATAATTATCTTACCATTGCTTGTTTCTACTATTGTTTCGCATTGCTCATTTTCAAGCGATGCTTTGGGTTTTACAGCCATTAAGTGTTTGCCGCGTTTATGAGTAACCGATTTAATAATTCCCGAAACAGGCATATAGTTTAAATGCACGGAATAAATACTCATAAAAACCGAAATTTGAAAAGCTTCGCCTTCAGGAAATAAATCCGATTTAATTTTTTCTACAACTACCACTTTGCCGTCAGCAGCCGAATATATAGTATTATCTGCAATATTTGATAATTTGCGTACAGGATATCTGAAAAAGCAGGCAATCCATGTTCCAGTAACAGCTAAAACCAATAATATAGAATAAATAAGCCAAAAATACTGATATGGCAGAAACATAATTATAGATAGGCCCAATATTCCTAAAACTAATATTGTCCAGTTAACAATTTCTTTTCCTGCAGGATGGATTTTCATTAATGTAAATTTGTAATTATATTATTTATAATCAATGCCACTACCGTAAAAGGAGCAGCCACTAATAAGCTGTCTATGCGATCCAGCACACCGCCATGGCCGGGAATGACGGTCCCGGAATCTTTGACGCCTGCCTCGCGTTTTAGTTTCGATTCTAGTAAATCGCCGGTGGTGCTACTCAAAACAATTACCAAAGCAAAGATGCCAAGCGAGATTATATCGAAATCGAAAAATATATTATTGATAATCAGTAGTGTAGCTATAGTGAATATAAGTCCGCCGAAAAAACCTTCCCATGTTTTGCCTGGCGAAACGCGTTCAAACAGTTTGTGTTTTCCAATCAGACTACCGGTGATATATGCCATGGTATCGTTTATCCAGATGGCAGCCAGCAACACCAGCAGCCATGAAAAGCCTTCAGATATTTCAAAACCCTGCAAACCTATTGCAAACATCATCGGTATGACAAGGTATATCAGCGAAACGGAGAAATAAGACAAGAGTCCGCGGACGGGTTTATGCGACAGAGTGCTGAAAACAACAACCAGAAAAGTAATGATAAGGGGTGAAAAGATGACCAGAAAAGCATAAGAATAATCATCGCCCTTATCAAACAGAAGTCCCTCGTCGAACATTGCAATACCGGCGGTCAACAGCAGCAGGCACACCAGATTCCACGCGAGCATCATGCCCATGCTGATATCAGTTCCCATAAGCTTTTTGAGCTCATGCTGTCCTGTAACCAGTAAAAAACCAAGCGTGAGATACAGCATTGGCGACCACCAAAGGCAACCGGCAATTAGCAGACCGGCATAAACAATAGCTGAAGCACTTCGTACAAGAAAATTCTTCATATTGTTTCAATTAATGAATAAAAACATAAACTTCCTTAGAACCATGTGCTCCCATTACGATTTTTTGCTCAATGTCTGCAGTTCTGCTTGGGCCGGTAACAAAAGTAAGCTGGCTGGGAAATTCGTCTTTATATTTTTCTGTAACAGACAATATAGCATTCTGAATGTCAGGTACAATTTGACTTAATTGTGCTATTACAATTAAAGTATCGTTTGTTGCTATACCACGTCGCCCGCAACTAAGAAAGCTGCTTAGCAAAATGCTTCCCGTTCTTGCGCAAAGAAATTCGCATTCGGTAACTACCACGGGAGTTCCTTGCAAGTCCGATAATTCGGTCAATACAGCTGTTACCCCTGTGTTTATTAGAGATGACATTTCATCATTGCTACAATAAACGCTCAGATAACCTTTTTCTTGCAATAGAGCATTTATGGCAATTTTAAGTTCTTGTTGCGTTTCCGAATAATAAAAAAACCCACCGCTTTCGGTAAAATTTTTGGCAAATTCAAACGGAATAGCTTGTTCCAATGGCTTAAATGCAGATACTTCGACGTTAAGTTGCTCGGCATTGAGTTCTGTTTTATTGATTAACGCATTGCGGATGCGTTTTAGCACCTTTTCGCGTAATTCAATATGTTCGAACTGCTTCATTATTTAAACTAATAAGATATTATTCTTGTCCGTCGATATTTGCCTGCGGCTCACTATTTTCAATATTTTCGTTCGGCTTAATATCTTCTTGTTTATGCATTTCTTTATCAGTCCATGGGCGCGGGCCAAATATGTTTTCAACGTCTTCTCTAAAAATAACTTCTTTTTCAAGAAGCAATTCGGCAAGTTGAGAAACTTTATCTTTATTTGATATAATTAAGTCTTTTGCCCTATTGTATGCACCCTCAACAATAGAACGAACTTCTTCATCAATTGCTTCGGCTGTTTTTTCGGAATATGGTTTTGTGAAATAAAATTCCTGTGATCCTGAGGAATCAAAAAAGCTGATATTGCCAAGTTTTTTACTTAAACCAAAATAAGCCACCGAAGCATAAGCCTGCTTGGTCACTTTTTCCAGATCGTTTAATGCGCCTGTTGACACCTCGTTAAAATTAACTTCTTCCGAAGCACGTCCGCCCAATGCCGAAGTCATTTCATCATAAATTTGATTCCATGTGGTTAGAGAACGCTCTTCGGGCAGATACCATGCGGCTCCTAATGCTTTTCCACGCGGCACTATGGTTACTTTTACCAAAGGATGTGCATGCTCCAAAAGCCAGCTTATTGATGCATGTCCCGCTTCGTGATAAGCAATTGCCCTTTTTTCATCTACGGAAATAATTTTATTGCGTTTTTCAAGTCCTGCAATTATTCTGTCAACGGCATCGAGAAAATCTTGTTTTTCAATTGATTTTTTGCCATTTCTTGCAGCTATCAAAGCTGCCTCGTTGCAAACATTTGCAATGTCGGCGCCACTGAAACCGGGTGTTTGTTTTGCCAAAAAGTCAGATTTAACATCGTCTGACAGTTTAAGTGGTCTAAGGTGAACGTTGAATATGGCTTCTCTTTCGTTTAAATCAGGAAGTTCCACATGAATCATACGGTCAAAGCGACCTGCACGCATAAGAGCTTTGTCAAGAATATCAGCCCTGTTAGTTGCTGCCAAAATAATTACTCCTGCATTGGTGGAAAAGCCATCCATTTCTGTTAAAAGCTGATTTAAAGTGTTTTCTCTTTCATCGTTTGCTCCTGTAATGTTTGCTCTGCCACGAGCACGCCCAATAGCGTCAATTTCATCTATAAAAACTATGCAAGGAGCTTTTTCTTTTGCTTGTTTGAACAAATCTCTAACCCTTGAAGCACCAACTCCAACAAACATTTCAACAAAATCCGATCCGCTGATTGAGAAAAAGGGAACTTTGGCTTCACCGGCCACAGCTTTTGCAAGTAGGGTCTTTCCCGTTCCCGGAGGCCCGACAAGGAGTACGCCTTTAGGAATTTTTCCACCCAGACTGGTATATTTTTTAGGACTTTTCAAAAAGTCAACCACTTCTACAACCTCCACTTTGGCTTCGTCGAGGCCTGCAACATCTTTGAATGTAACCGACACCTGAGTGTCTTTATCAAACAACTGAGCTTTCGATTTACCTACATTAAAAATTTGTCCGCCACCGCTACCTCTACCCATCATGCGCATAAACAAAAACCAGATTCCCAAAATTATAACAATTGGCAGAATCCAGCTTGTAAATATGGCATACCCCCAGTTTGTACGTTCTTCGGGAACAACATTTATATGTCTTGTTTTTTCAAGTTCCGCAATTTGAGCCGGAGTTTTACCAACAGTGTCTTTCGAGAAAATACGGTCTTCGGCAGTTGCTAACTGTGCCTGAAAACTTTCGGGCGACAAAAATTTCATTGTATAATGAGGTCCTTCATCGTTTTTACCCTTAACAGCATCTTTATAACTGCTGTCGGAATTCAAAACATCTTTTTTAATAAATATTTCAGCATATTCTTTATTTACAACAACCAATTTCTCGATATGATGTTTGGCCAACATATCATTTTCGAACCGCTGCCACATTATTTCTTTTGGCTCTTTTGAATCTGAGCCATAAAAATACATGGTGAAAAATGCTATTGCCATAATGGCATATATCCAATAAAAATTTATTTTCTTTTTGGGATTTTGAACAGGATTGTTTTGAGGTTTGTCTTTCATATTATAATCCTTATTATTTCTTTGTTTTAAATAGTAGTAGCTTTGGCATCGGCCCACAAGTCTTCCAACTTGTAAAAATCTCGAAATTCTTCCCTGAAAATGTGTGCCACAACATTTCCATAATCTATCAATATCCACTCGGAATTATTTAACCCTTCAACATGAATTGGCTTTAATCCTTCTTCTGACCTAAGTTCTCTAATACAATTTTCGGCAATGCTTTGTGTTTGTACCCCGGATGTACCATGACAAATAATGAAATAATCACAGACATTTTGTCCGGTTTCACGCATGTCTAAAACAATTATATCCTGAGCTTTTTTAGACTTGAGTGTTTTTGCTAATTTTAATGTAACTGGTTCTATTGAACTTTTTGCCATTTATTTCTTTATAAATTTGTGCAAATTTACTCAAATTGCCGTTATAATTAAATTTTAGTTCATTATATAAAAATAAAAACATGAAAATTGTTTTCCATAGAGATAAAATCATTGATTCCACCAATTTGTGGGCAATGAAATACATTAATTCGACAGCGGAAAATGAACTGCATGTTTTTTGCGCAGATTTTCAAACAAAGGGCAGGGGACAAGGCGATCATTTATGGAATTCGGAGTCAGGCGAAAATATTTTAATGAGTATTTTATATAAAAAACCGCCCATTGAAGTTGTTAACCAGTTTACTATTAGTCATATAATTGCTGTTGCTGCTCATAATTACATTTCGGCAGAACTAACCGATAAAAACATTAGTATTAAATGGCCAAATGATATTTTGATAGATAATTTAAAAGTTGCCGGAATTTTAGTCGAAAATGCGCTAATGGGGAATAAGATTATGGCTACAGTTATAGGAATCGGAGTAAACATAAATCAGATTAATTTTGGAGAGAATCTTAATTCGGCTGTTTCTTTACGAATGATTGACGGGAAAATTAGATGTGTTGAAACAGAAATTAAAAAACTGATAAGTTTTTTCACTGAAAGTTTAAATAATTTTATTGAACTTGGTATTGACAAGATGCATAAGTTGTATGACCAGCGAATGTTTGGAATTGGCACTGAGCAAAAATTTAAATTAAATGACAATATAATTAACTGTTATATAATTGGCTCCGAGACAAATGGTCAGATACGCCTAAGATTACCCGACGGCAGCGAAAAGTCATTTTATCATCACGAAATTTCTATGTGCTATAACCATGTTTAGCTTGTATAGTATAAATTATTATTTACATGGAGGTATTGACAATTTAATTTTTTACAAAATCTTCAAGATTAAAAAATTGTATTTTTGCACAAAGGCATTAAATTATGGAAGAAAATTCCGAAATCATAGAAACGGCAACAAAATATAATGAAGTAGTTAAAGATATTGTAACAATTCAAAATGCATTTGTACAATATGAAAACAATATTGTTTTGTCCGAAATATCGTTTAATATTAAAGCAGGAGAGTTTGTTTATTTTCTGGGGCGTTCCGGATCGGGAAAATCGAGTTTGATGAAAATGCTTTATGCCGATTTGCCATTTCAAGGCAGTGAGGGTTTTGTTTTAGATTATGATTTAAACAGGATGCGCTCTCGCGATATTCCTATGCTCAGACGCAAAATAGGCATGGTTTTTCAGGATTTCCAATTACTTACCGATAGAACAATACACGAAAATTTATTATTTGTACTGCGAGCAACCGGTTGGCGTGAAAAGGATGCTATTGACTCCCGGATTTCTTTTGTTCTTAACACGGTAGGGCTTGTAGAAAAGGAAAATAAAATGCCCCATCAACTCTCCGGAGGTGAACAGCAAAAGGTAGTAATTGCACGGGCTTTGCTTAATGACCCTGATTTAATGCTTGTTGATGAGCCTACAGGAAATTTAGATCCGCAATCATCAGAAGAAGTCATTAATACATTAATGGAATTAAAAAAATCCGGCAAGACCATTATAATGGCTACTCACGACATGTTGGTAATGGAAAAATACCCTTCAAGGATATTGTGGTTTGCGGAAGGGAAAGTATCGGATAATGGTTTATAACCAACTTAGTTTTAATAGTGTTTTATTACAAGTTAAAAAATAAACTCAAGCAGTTTGTCCACATTGTGTTTATTGGAAAATCCGTTTTCTACAAGAATTTTTTTTCTATTTTCAATTGTGGCAGCGTTAATTTCCTGTTTTGAAAGTTTTATTATCTGAGATTTCATTTCGACTGCATTATCGGCAATATTACATAAGCTTTCAATTCCCGTATTGGCTACCATTGGGGTATTTACCAATAAATGTCTCCCGTTATGCAATGCAAGTAATAGTTTTAATTTGATACCCGTTGCCTGAAATGTTGGTAAAATGTTTATTTGGGCTTCGGCAACCAGATGTTCAAAGTCCTCAGTTCCCAAATTATCTTTCAACTCTATGTTTTTATATTTTTTTATCGCTGTCCGTAATTCTTTGCTGGGTTTGTTTCCTGCAATTATCAAAGGATAATCGATATCGTTAAAAACCTCATTAACCAGATATAGCGCAGCCCGGTTGTTTTCGCTAACGTCCAGACTGCCATGATATAAGGCAAAAGACCCTAATCCCTTTTTAATTTTAATTTCTTCTGATGGATGAAAAGCGCTAACCGTGCAGATATTTGAATTTAGTTTCGAAAAATGCAATTCGTCGTTTTTCGAGATGGTAATGATTCCTGTGGCTAAAGATAAATTTTTCTCAAATCGTTTTAATTTGCGTGATTCGCTTTGAAAATACAATACTTTAAGGGGATCTGATTCGGCTTGTGCCAATCCCTTATAATATTCATGCTCAATATTATGAGTTCGCACAAAACGCTTTTTATGATTTAATGACGGATGAGAGAGATATAGGCATGTATGAATTCCTTCAAATAGTACTGGATGTGGGTCAGATGCCAGAAGTTTCAGCATTTCGTCTGATGAGCGCGACACTACAATGAAAGGCTTTGATGCCAAAATCCCTGTTTTATTATTGTTGCGTTGATAATAATATACCTTTTCGCAAAATTCATTTAAAATGGGTTCGCGCTTGCGTCCTCCATATTGAAAATTGTGTAATATTATTTTTACGCCTGCATCTTTAAGCGCTTTTAGTTTATAATACACATCTATTGCACCGCCGTAATTTGCAGGATAGGGTATGTCAAATGATACTATATGAAGGTATTTATCCAAGATATTCACGTAATTTAATTTCCAATTCTTTTGATTCGTTTTCCCAGCACAATTCTTTAGATATATTCGATGCGTTTTTTTTCCATTCGTTTAAACGCCCTTCGTCCGAAATCATATATTTTATTGCTTCGGCCAGTTTATCTGGCTCAGGACCTTTTGCCACAAAGCCAACCTTGTGCTTGTTAACTATTTTTGCAACTTCCACCAAATTAGAACTCAATATGGCAATGCCTGCCTGTATATAATCGAATATTTTATTTGGAAGACTAAACCGATAGTTTATATTTGTATCCTTGTCCAGAGTTAATCCTATGTCGGCAGCCATAGTATATTGAATCAAGTTTTCCCGATTCATTGGAGGAAATATTTTCACTTTATCCGACAGATTTTCTGCTTGAACTATTTCTTTCAGCATTGGCATTACATCTCCACCTCCTATTATCAGCAATAAAACCCCTTCAATTTGCTTCATGGCAAAAACCAGCTCTTCTATTCCTCTGTCGATATTAATTCCGCGACCTTGAACAATTAGAATTTTCTTATCATTTGACAGACCAAGCTCATCTCGTGTTTTTTTGCTGATGGAATCAGAATAAAAAGGAACATTTCGAACAACAATCACCGGAATTTTGTATTCATTTATAAATAAGTTGGCTATTGAATCATTTACTGTAATCATGAATGGCAGCTTTGGCACAATTCTGCATTCAATTCTTTTCCAGAGTTTTTGAACTTTTGGTCGTGAAATAAGCTCGGGAACCCCCGTGAAATATTCGTGGCTGTCAAAAATTATTTTTTTTCGTTTAATTTTCTTTACTAAATAGCAGGCCGGTAAAGTATCTAAATCGTTTGACCATACTGCATCGAAGCGAGAGAATAAGAGCCTGAAAAATGCACAAATATTAAAAACAGCATAAAACAATGCGCCAGATTTGAATGGGAGGCGCATTCTAATGCATTTATAGGCTCTTGAAGGCATAGGCAAACTGTCAGGCAGGCGTCTGCCAATAAGCGTTACGCTGTAGCCCATTTGATGCATCAATGTGCATGAACGATGAACTCGCTGGTCTGTAACCAAGTCATTTATAACAACAGATATAATCTTCATTACTTGACAAAAGTATATAAAATATTGTCATTGACGACCTATATGAACATATTGGATATAAATACGAGTTGCATGATAATTATTAAAATTTTAATAAATTTAATTATAAATTTCTTAAATAAAAGTACTTTATTTAAAAAAAAATTTATAACTTTGTAACGATTTAAAATGAACAAAATTTGTTTTATGCTCATTTTAAGTCAATTATGATTCAAGATTAATCTTGAAAATGTTTTATTAAAATTAAAATTTAACAAATGATGAAAAAATCTTTTATTCTTTCGTTTATTTGCGCTATTCTTTTAGCTGCAAATCCAATTAATGCTATTGCCTGGGGGGCGATATAATAGTTGAGCCTGTAAGTGGCAGATACTATTCCGAAGCTAAAGTTTCTGTTGCTTATGATGGTACAATCTACTACGCACGACTTTATTCAACAAGCCCTTCCGGTCCTAAGCAGAACTATGAAGTGTTAAAATCTACCGACAACGGAAATTCTTTTACTGTATTTAAGAATAATTTTGTTTCAAGTTCTTTAAAATACACAAATATTGAAATTTTGGCGGCAGGGGATAATTCAGATGATTTTGCCTTATATGTGGGCAGAACTTTTATTGATACAACATCAGGAAGTTCTACAATAACTGTATCAAAACATACTATATATGGCAATAATACAACAGTATTTACCGAAACATATACATCTTATTCAACGGTACGTGGTTGGGAATCTCTTTCAATGGCTTCTGACTGGAGATCTAAGAACTCGGATGCCAATCCTTATACATTTTCGGTAGGCGCTGTAAAGGCCGGAGGTTATGATTCTGTTATTGTTTGGTCACACAATAAAAGTACTGTAAACATGAAAAGAAAAGCAGTTGAAGGTTACTCGGGTTATATTAGAAGTGTATCTGTTGATGTAGGTACGGCTAACCAAGTCTCAGATTACGGAAGGCTTGGTATAGTATGGGATTTTAATGATTCTTATTCTGACACTTTAGGAGGTATCAAAGTTATGTTTTTATTTCCTGATGATTTAACTAGTCCATTTCATACAGGTCCTTACACAATAGGATTAAACGCAACTTCATACGGAAAGCCTATTATTTCGTTGTCGCAGAAAAATGATGGAGTAAGTGGTGGTGGCATTGGCGAAAATGATATTAGAGCTATCGTTTATTATGAATATGTCAACGGTTATTTAAATGCTCGTGTTTCAGATAGCATAATTCTTAAAGAGCCTAATTTCAATACATCACTTATTGTAAACAATAGTTCTCATGAACTTAGTGGTGCTAGTGCTGTATATGATCCTGTTGATGAAAGATTCCTTGTTACTTATTATAACAAAGCTGATAACTCATTGGTTTATAAAGGAAAAAGCTTAAAATCCGATAAAACCATTGGTTTTAACACTATTAAGAGTAATTATCGTGATGCTTCTACTTCATGTAACTATCCTGTTCAACCAATCATTGACATTAATATTAATGGTGCAACAGCTGTTTTTGCATGGAACGACAATTTGAAAAGCATGCTTGAATTTGAAGCTAATTTCACTTCAATTGATGAAAATAATGATATGGTAACACAATTAAATTTATTCCCTAATCCTTCAAGCGATTTTATTAATATATCCTTCAACTCTGTTGTAAAACAAGACATAAATATTAAAATTTATGATTTAAGTGGCCGCGAGGTATATTCATTGAGAGCAGAAGTATTGCAGGGCGAAAACTTAATTCATGTTGATACCGATAATTTAGAACAAGGACAATACGTTGTTATGGTATCGAGTGTTAATAATAATTATCCGATAAAATTGATTATCAATCGATAAAAAAGACATAATTAAAAGCAACCGGTTTATGGCAACATAAGCCGGTTTTTTTATGCCTCATTTTTAATTTACTATATTTGCTATACAAATATACTGCTATGTCTAATGAGTTAATAAAGCAACATGCCTATAATATCAGATTGAGCGTAATAAAATCTCTTAATGCTGCCGGCAGCGGTCATCTTGGGGGCTCGCTTGGTTTAGCCGATATTTTTTCCGTATTGTATTTTAAGACCATGCAGCATAAACCAATGGAACCAGATTGGGCCGACCGTGACAGATTGATTTTAAGTATAGGTCACGTTGCACCTGTTTTATATGCTACTTTGGCCGAGGCAGGTTATTTCTCAACTGATGAATTATTATCGCTTCGCAAGTTAGGCAGCCGCCTTCAAGGTCATCCGGGACGGGATCATGGTCTTCCGGGAATTGAATTATCTGCCGGATCGCTTGGGCAGGGGCTTGGAGTAGCTGTTGGTACAGCTTTGGGCTTGCGAAAACAACAAAATAATGCCCGTGTATTTTGCATTTTAGGAGATGGGGAACTGCAGGAAGGCAGTGTGTGGGAGGCTGCAATGAGTGCTGCACATTATAAATTAAATAATTTAATGGCTATTGTGGATAGGAATAAGGTTCAAATTGATGGATTGACCGAAAGCGTAATGTCTTTGGAACCGCTTGTAAACAAATGGGAATCTTATGGATGGCATGTGGTAGAAGTTGACGGCCATGACATTGACAGTCTTGTAAGTGTATTTTCTGAAAGGCATGAACAAAAACCCACAGTTATAATTGCACACACTTTAATGGGGAAAGGTGTTGTAGAAATCGAAAACGATTACTTATGGCATGGCAAAGTTCCCGACAACGAGCAAATGCAACGCTTTATTAAGGAACTGAAAAAATAACTTTATTTAAGCAGCGATAAGAAATTTTTACCCAAACAGAAATTTCAACATTAAATTTTTGTTTTAATAAAAGACCCTGCTTCAATTTTGTATTTCTTTTTTCCTGCAACAGTATTACAAAATCCGCCATTAAAATTCGTTACGGAATCGTAAATGCAAGGGATAACAGTTTTACCTTCCTTGTTTATGAATCCCCACTTTCCTTTATATTGCACGGCAGCATAGCCCTCATTGAAGTTCTCAACATTGTCATATATAATTTCGCCAACAACATTGTCGTTTCTGTCGCAAAAACCCCATTTGTTGTAAAGTTTAATTGCCGCCATCGATTCTGAAAAATTATTTATAAATTCATATTTGAAATTAATAATAGGTTTTCCTAAAGTGTCAATTATACCCCATTTACCATCTTTGCAGGCTTTTGTCATGCCTTCCCTGAAGATACCAATTTCGTCATATTCAGGACGAATAATATAATTGTTTTCCGTGTCTATAATTCCCGTTTTACCATTAAGTCTAACAAAAGCAGTAGATTTATCATCATCAAATTCGGAAATATAATCATAAATAATCGGAATTCTGATTGTTCCATCAGCTAAGATATAACCATATTTATTATCTTTTTTGACTTTATACCAGTTTGGATTTTCATAATATTCAAAGTTGCCCAAATAATGCGATTCTAAATTGTCATATATAATGGGTACTACAGCTTCGTTTTTCATGTTGATGAGTCCGCGTTTGCCGTTTTTTTGTACTTCGGCTATGCCATAGTAAAAATCACCGGCATATTCATATTGCAGAGGGATTGCTTCTATTCCTTTATCATTTATATAACCATATAATCCATTTAATTCCACAAGGGCTAAGCCTCCGTAAAAAGAATTAATATTAGTATATTCCGTCTTCATTATATTACCTTTATAATCTATCAGATAGTATCTTTCACCATCGTAAAAATATGTCAATTCGTTTTCGAGAAATGATCCACAGTAACTATAGTTTAATGGTATTATTTCATTTCCTTGTAAATCGATGGCTCCAACCATATAATTTTTACTGACATTAAATAGGTCATGTCCCATGTAATAAAAAGAATCATATTTGTCGGCAGCAACAACTATTTCACCTTTTTTATTAGCCAAATAAGCCCCGTTATAAGATTCTACTATGCAAACACCCTTGTAAAATTCACTCACAGAAGTGTTTTTTACCGGAATTATTTCTTTTCCTTCGCCATCAACAATACCAAACACAAGGTTTTTATATACTTTGAACATATTATCTCCAATATATTCTATTTCGGTATAATTTGGGGCTAATATTTCTTTGCCTTTTGTTGTATATAGTCCATAGTTTTCGAAATTTTCGCCAATTGCAATTAAATGATTATCTCCTGCATAGAAAATATAACTAAATTTTTCAGGAACTACTACTTTTCCGGTTTTATCAATAGCTCCCCATAACTCCCCATCAGTAGAAACAATAGCAACACCACGATCAAACATAAGAGCTTCCGAATATTTTGCAGGAATTATTTCTTTACCTGTTTTATCTATATATCCATATAATTCGTCATTACTAAAAACAGCAAGTCCTTCGTAGAATTGTGTAACATCTTGGAATTTTGGCGGAATAACCTCTTTGCCTGATTTGTCAATGAATCCATATAGGCCATTACGCATAACGGGTGCAAAACCTTCGTTAAAATAACCCACATTTTCGTATTTTGCAGGAACAATAATTTTTCCCGATTTATTTATAAAGCCATACAATTCCCCATCAATAAAATTAGCCATTCCTTCATAAAAGTCGCTAATTTCAGCAAACTTAGTTCCTGTAATTATTTTCCCTTGATTGTTCATTAATCCGTACTTTTCTCCATCACCATACAAAATCATTCCTTCCCGAAGCGAAGAACAAGTATTGTATATGAAAGGAACAACAATTTCTCCTTTGGTATTTATACACCCTGAGCCATTTTCGGTATTACCAAAAATTAAACCGTCCATAACAAACTCATAGGATGTGAAATTAACAGGAATACGCATTTTGCCGGTTTCATCAATAAAACCTTTTTCGGTATCAGTTTCTACATAGGCAAAACCTTCATAAAAATCGTAAGCGAGATTGTATATAGGCTGAATTACAGTAGTTCCGGTTTCATCAACAAACTCATATTTCCCCGAGTAATAGTCCAATTGCGAACTTAATTTGCTTTCCTGAGCAGTTAAAACAAAACTAAATTGTACGAACAAAACAAAAAATGAAATAACAGCTATTTTTTTCATGATTTTTTCTTCAAAGGTAATTATTTTCATTTATGCAAGGATAATTAATATTTTAATATTGTTTTGATTGCTGATTTATGTCATGAATATGATTTTTAGCAATACATTAAACAATAGTGTTAATAAAAAAGACGCTTTTGAAAAATCAGAAGCGTCTTTTTTTTTGTGTGTGACCCAGCTGGGATTCGAACCCAGGACCCCATCCTTAAAAGGGATGTGCTCTACCTGCTGAGCTACTGAGTCTCCTTTGTTTTGGGAGTGCAAAGATACAAAAAAAATGAAACGACCAAAATTTTTTAAAAAAAATTGCAATAACGGGTTAAAAATTTATTAACAATCATTGTTTATGTTTTTTATTTTTGCCTGTTTATTGAGATTAATAATAATTGTATAATTGCAAAATTTCGATTTTAATGAATTTTGAAGGTAAAGTAGTAATCGTTACAGGAGCTTCGTCGGGGATAGGAGAGGCATTATGCCGTAATTTACTGCAAGCAAAGGCTAAAGTGGTTTTGGCTGCCCGAAACGAAGATAAGATGAAAGCCATTGTTGCCGATTATCCTGAAGGAAATGTTCTTGTAGTAAAAGCTGATGTAAGCAGGCGTGATGATTGTGTAAAAGTTGTTTCTGAAACCATAAATAAGTTTGGCACCATTGACGTTCTGATAAATAATGCCGGAATAAGCATGCGTGCTATTTTTGAAGATTTGGACGTTTCTGTAATCGAGCAATTGATGAATGTTAATTTCTGGGGTACGGTATATTGTACACGCGAAGCATATCCGTATCTTTTGAAATCAAAAGGCAGTGTTGTTGGTGTTTCTTCCATTGCAGGATTTCAAGGGTTGCCTGCCCGTACGGGATATTCAGCTTCTAAATTCGCCATGCATGGTTTTTTAAATACAATACGGGTTGAAACGCTTAATCAGGGATTACACGTAATGATAGCATGTCCGGGTTTCACCGAATCTAATATCCGCAATACTGCATTAACTGCCGATGGCTCACAGCAAGGTTTTACGCCGTTGGATGAAAAGAATTTGATGAGTGCCGATGAGGTTGCCAAAAAAATTATTCGCGGAATCCAAAAGCGCAAACGCACTCTGATTATGACTACTCAGGGAAAACTTACCGTAATGCTTGGAAAATTATTTCCCCGTTTTGTTGATAGTCAGGCTTATAAATTAATGAAAAAAGAAAAAAATTCCCCTTTAAAATAAACTAAACAAATCAAAATATGAAAAGCGAAAAAATAACAATTATACCAATGGAAGGTTGTAGCCTTATCAGGTTTGGAGCTTCGGGAAACGATGTAATCAATGTAATTGGAGAACCCGATGAAAGAGAAAATATAGACGATGAAGATTACAACAGCGAAATATGGTATTACGATGACAAAGGAATAACATTATTTCTTGATGAAATGGAAGACGAGGGTTTGCTTGTTTCAGGAATTGAACTCGAAGACGACAATTGCGAGCTGGAAGGCGTTTCCATAATGGGAAAATCAATTGATGAAATCAAAAAACTGGCAGAAAAAGCCAAATTCGGCGAAGCTGATGTTGAGAAGGAAGAATGGGGCGAATTCCGCCTTTCTTACGAAGACAAACTGATAGACTTTTATTTTGATGAAGACAAAAAGCTTATCAGCGTAAGCCTGGGAATGGAATAAAATAGCTAAAACCCTATTTATACATTGGATGATGCTTCAGCACTACATCGCGAAGATATTCGCGGCTGATGTGTGTGTAAATTTCTGTTGTGGTAATGCTGCTATGTCCAAGCAATTCCTGCACGGCGCGTAAGTCTGCACCATTCTCTACCAGGTGTGTGGCAAATGAATGCCTGAATGTGTGCGGGCTGATATTCTTTTTTATCCCTGCCGATTCGGCTAATAATTTTACCAGATTGAATACAGATGCTCTTGTAAGTTGCTTGCCGCGCTGATTTAAAAAAATAAAATGTTCGTGGTTTCTTACAACAGGAAAGAACACACGACTTTTTTCAATATATAATTTTATGGCATTCATTGCAGAATGTCCTATGGGGACAAGTCGTTCCTTATTTCCTTTTCCTATAATACGCACAAATTCTTCTTCGAAAAATACATCGGAAAAAGCCATATTTACTAATTCAGATACGCGAAGACCACAAGCATATAATGTTTCTACAATGGCTTTGTTTCTATGCCCGTCAATTTTTGACAGGTCAATGCATTTTATCATTTTTTCTATCTCATCAATTGTAAGTACTGTTGGTAAGTGTTTGCCCAGGCGTGGAAGCTCAATTAATTCGGTAGGGTCAATATCTGTAATACCATCCAATAAACAAAAAGCAAAAAATGATTTTATGCCTGAAATAATGCGCGCCTGCGAGCGCGGAGTAAGATTTATGTCGCTAAGCCACTGTACAAAATTATGAATATCGTTTTTTTTAAAAACTTTTAATGCTTTATTATCATAGATTTGTTCATTCCATCGCATAAATAATTCCACATCATGAATATATGCGGAAATGGAATTTTCCGACAAGGTCTTTTCAAACATTAAATAAGTTGAAAAGCTTTTTAAAACCGGATTGGAATTATTATGAGTCTTCATTTAATAATTTCTGTAAAGCCAGCATTTCGTCTCTATAATGAGCTGCAGAAATAAAATCTAAATCTTTTGCAGCTTTTTCCATTTCTTTTCTCACATTTTCAATTCGTTTTTTCAATGCATCTTTCCCCATGTAAGGAGTAATGGGGTCGGATACCCATGAGGTATTTTCGGGTTCAACATAAAATTTTGTTTCTGTTTTGCGTGTACCTTCAAAACCAGTCCCAATGGTTTTTTTAACAGTAGCCGGAGTTATGTTGTTGTCTTTATTATATTGTAATTGTTTGTTTCTTCTACGTTTGGTTTCTTCAATCATTTTTTGCATTGATGAAGTAATTTTCATTGCATATAAAATTACCTTGCTGTTTATATTTCTTGCTGCCCGTCCCGCTGTTTGAATCAGGCTTCGTTCGTTGCGCAAAAAACCTTCTTTGTCTGCATCAAGAATGGCAACCAGTGTAACTTCCGGCAAGTCAAGCCCTTCGCGCAGCAAATTGACTCCAACAACAACTTTTATGTCGCCGCGGCGCAATTCCTGCAGAATATCCACACGTTCAAATGTTTCCACATCGCTATGGATATATTTTACAGGGATGTTCAAATCAAATAAATATTTCGTCAATTCCTCTGCCATTCGTTTTGTTAGCGTTGTTATCAGAGTACGTTCGTCTTTTTCAATCTGCAGTTTGATTTCATTCAGCAGGTCGTCAACCTGCTTGTCGGATGGTCTTACTACTACTTCCGGATCTGGAATGCCTGTCGGGCGTATCACCTGCTCAACATAAACTCCTTCGCATTTCATAAGCTCGTAATCGGCCGGTGTAGCCGAAACAAATATTGTTTGATTCAATAATGCTTCAAATTCGTCAAATTTCAATGGACGGTTGTCCATGGCAGAGGGCAAACGAAAACCGAAGTCCACCAATACTTGCTTTCGAGAACGGTCACCGCCGTACATTCCCCTTACTTGTGGCACCGTAACATGGCTTTCGTCAATAACCATTAAATAATCATCAGGAAAATAATCAAGCAAACAAAATGGTCTTGAGCCTGGTTTGCGTCCATCGAAATATCTTGAATAATTTTCTATACCACTGCAATAGCCCAGCTCTTTCATCATTTCCAAATCGTAATTCACCCTGTCTTCCAGTCTTTTTGCTTCAGCCTCTCTGCCAATTTGCCGTAAAAAATCGCACTGCGCCCCAAGGTCAACATAAATTTCATTTAATGCCGATGCTAATTTTTCTTTTGTTGTCATAAAAATACTTGCAGGATAAATATGCAGCATTTCCATAACTTCAATGTTTCGTCCGCTAACTGTGTCGAAAGAAGCTATGCTCTCAATTTCGTTGTCGAAAAAAATTATTCTGTAAGCAGTATCCGAGTATGCAGGAAATACATCCAGCGTATCGCCTCTTAACCGGAATGTGCCGCGCTTTAACTCTATGTCGTTTCTTGAATATAAAGCATCAACAAGGGCGTTTATTACAAATTTCACGCTTTTAATTTCCCCAACTTCAAGCGTTATCAAATGTGATGTAAAATCATGAGGATTGCCAATACCGTAAATGCAGGAAACTGACGAAACTACAATTACATCACGTCTTCCGCTTAGCAGGGAAGAAGTAGTGCTCAACCGGAATTTTTCAATTTCCTCATTGATGGAAAGGTCTTTTTCAATATAAGTATCACTTATCGGCAAATAAGCTTCGGGCTGGTAATAATCGTAATATGAAACAAAATACTCTACTGCATTATTGGGAAAAAACTGTTTAAATTCCGAATAAAGCTGGGCAGCCAGCGTTTTATTATGACTTAGTATTAAAGTTGGCCTGTTGACATTTGCCACAACATTGGCAATGGTGAAGGTTTTTCCCGAACCTGTGACGCCAAGCAAAGTTTGAAAAATTTCTCCGTCATTTATTCCATCGCTAAGTTGTTTTATAGCTTCGGGCTGGTCTCCGGTTGGGACAAAATCGCTGACAAGTTCAAAATTTTTCATTTTGTCTTTATTCTAAAACGGCAACTAATAGGAAAATGATCGCTATAACCTTTATCTATTATTTTAAAACCGGCAGCTTCAAACTGTTTAGGATAAAATATATAATCGATTCTGAACGAGGGGAAAATACCATTATAGGTTCTGCCCATTCCCTTGCATCCACTGTCGAGGAAGGCATCATTCAGATTTTTTCTTAATTTTCTGTAGGCATAGGAAACGGGAGTATCGTTAAAATCACCGGCAATAAATACCGGATACTTGCATGTGTCTATATGTGCTGCAAGAACTTCAACCTGCTTGGAACGCGCAATAAATGCCCTTTTTAATTTACGAATGGTAGATTTTGAGCTCTTTTCCAATTCTTTGTTTGTTTGCTCCTTTTCGTTAAACAGACTTTCTTCATTTTCCGTAAAGCCGATTGAACGCAGATGCACATTGTAAAGACGTATGATAGTATTATTTAATTCAATGTCGCACCATAGCGAAAAAATATTTCTATGCGTATTCTCCGACGTTCTAACAACGCCCTGATTTACTATAGGATATCGCGAAAATGTAATAATGCTCAGATTTTTATCGCTGGTTGAATCAGCATATAATGTGTATGCGTAATAATCAAATAAACCAGCCTCTTTAAATTTTCCGTAATCTTTTCCGGTGTATTTTGGGTCAAGGTAAAACTCCTGAAAACAGGCTATATCAGGACTTTCAGTCGAAATTACACTTAATACCGAGTCAACTGTTATAGTGTTTTCTGTTCCATAAATTCCCATTACATGAACATTTTGCGATAAAATTTTTAAATCGGTTTCGCTGATTGTAAAAGAATTTTTAGAACCGGTTAAATTCAGAGTATGCCTTAAAGAGCTGAAACCGGCAATTAGCACCAAAATTGGCAATAAAGCTTTTTTAAAACTAAAAAATGACATTATCAAAGCCAGAACAATAGTTAATGCGGCAATGTATGGAAAAGCAAGTCCGAAAAAAGCCGGAATCCAGAATCCGGAGGGATTGAAAAGCGGAGATATGATGGAAATAAGCAATAGCCCGGATAATACAAGTACTGCAATCCAGAGAATATACTCCATAAGTCCGCTACGCTTGCTTTCTGTTCCGCCCATAATTATTATTGCAATACAAAAATACTATAATTTAATAAGAGACTGTTTTCAAAATAGAACTATGTTGACATTTTATTTTCTATATTTGGACTTATGAAAAAGCAGATTCAACTTTCACAGGGCAGGCACAGAAATATTGACGTGGTTTTTGTTACATTTGAGCGCGACCATGAGCTGATTGCCGCATTGAAAAGACTTGGCAATGCAAACTGGAGCGCTACGCAACGCAAATGGTATATTCCACAATCAGAATTCGATCTTATAAAATTGAAAATGGTGATGGAAAAACTGGCTGTAATTGATGCCGAACAGTTAAGTAAAAACTACGAAGAACGGCAAGTTGAAAAAACAGTACATATTCCGGCTGACATTCAAACCGGACTTGCAGAATTCAAAAAATGGCTCCTTCACAAGCGATACAGCGACCACACAATAAAAACCTATCTCGACGCAGTAAAGTCTTTTCTGTTCTTTATACAGCCAAAACCGTCTATCGAAGCCAATAATGACGATATGGTGCGTTTTGTAAATGAGTATGTGATAAAAAAGAGGCTTAGTTACTCGTATCAGAATCAAGTGGTAAACGCTTGTAAATTGTTTTTCAGAGAAGTGGTTCACAGCCGGCTCGATGTGGATAAATTGGAGCGCCCGCGTCGCGAGCATAAACTACCCAATGTACTGAGCAAAGAAGAAGTGAAAGTCATACTGGATGCGCACAAGAATCAAAAGCACAGAAGCATGTTGAGCTTGATATATGCTTGTGGATTGCGCCGGAGCGAATTGCTGAATCTGAAGCCACAGGACATTGATTCAAAGCGACATTTGCTTATTATTCGAAACTCGAAAGGCAAAAGAGACAGAGTGGTTCCAATTTCGGACAAGATTATTGAAATGTTGCGGGAGTATTATAAAATGTACAAACCCAAAACGTGGTTGTTTGAGGGGCAGAAAGTTGGGGAGCAATATAGTGAGAAAAGTCTGCAAAGCATACTTAAACAAGCATTAGAAAAGACGAGAAATAAAAAGCCTGTAACCTTACATTGGCTTCGTCATAGTTATGCCACTCATTTACTGGAATCGGGCACCGATCTCAGATATATCCAGGAACTTCTCGGACATAAGAGCAGTAAAACCACCGAAATCTACACACATGTGACTGAAAAAAGTTTACAAAAAATCCGATCCCCATTTGATGATCTCTGAAAAAAGGTATATATTTGTGTAAATTAAGTCTGACAAACGTTAGACCTATACACCCATATTTGTCTGTATAGGTCTGATTTTATCAGACCTATAAATGAGTTATGGGCAAGTTTAAAAAACGACACAACGTGAACAGACAGACAAGAGAACCACCATAGTGCAACTTTTGGACACTATCGAAAACACAAACTGTAGACCAGCGAACAGTATAAAAAACGGAAATAATTTGAAAATAATAAATTCAAAAAAAATGAAAAAAATAATTTTTACAGCAATTGCAATCTTCGGATTAGCGACAATTACAATGGCGCAAGTGCCAAATTATGTGCCTACCAATGGACTGGTTGGCTGGTGGCCTTTTAATGGCAATGCAAATGATGAAAGTGGAATTGGGAATAATGGAGTGGTGAATGGTGCAACTTTAACGCTTGATAGATTTAACAACTCAAATAGTGCTTATTTATTTAATGGCACTACTAATTATATAGAGGTTGCACATTCGGCATCCCAAAATTTCACTGGTGGACAATCCGTTTCTTTTTGGATTTATAGAACGGGAATGATTCCAGCAGGTGGTGTTCAAAATCATATCTTATCAAAAGGTGCTCAACTTTGGAGTGGTCAAAACATTTGGGCAGGTGATGCAAATAACTATATCAATTATCATTACATTAACGGTAATTACAATACTGCTAATATTTGTGGTACTGCAGGAAATAGTTTTTTATCTAACAATTGGCTGCATTATGTTGTAACCAACGATTTATCTAATATAAATGTATACCTAAATGGTAATTTAGTTCAAACTTGTCCAATATTAAACCCCTCTACAACTCTTACTGGCACAGCTCAAGGACCAATGAATTTTGGTAAAGGAAGGGGGCATTTTGCAGGAGAACAAGGTTTTCAAGGACGTATTGACGACATAGGAATTTGGGATAGAGCACTTACAGCAAAGGAAGTGACAGATTTGTACAACGCATCAAGTTGCTCTAATGATTTAGTTATAACTCCACAAAATAACACATCACAAACAGGTGGTAGTGTATCTTTTACAGCTACTACATCAGACCTAAACCCAAATTTTGTTTGGCAAAGCGACTTTGGACAAGGTTTTCAAACACTAAATAATTTTGGCAACTATTCGGGTGTGAACACAAATACTTTATCTATTAATAATTTGCAGTTGGCTAACCACTTACAGCAGTTTCGTGCTATTTCTACATCAGGTAATTGTATCGATACATCTAATGTAGCAACGATTACGCTAACTGATACGTGCATTAATTATATAACGGTAACGGACACCCTTATAATTAACACAACATTATCTTTATTATCACAACCGAATAATGTCAATACAATCATAGTATATCCTAACCCTGCGAGTACGCACATAACTATTGACTATGGTGATTACACTTTAATGAATGGGTACACTTTGCAAATTGTAAATACGTTGGGACAAACTATGTACACAACTCCAATAAATCAACAGTCATCATACATTGATTTAACAACTTGGACAGGCAATGGGCTATATTTTGTGCAGATTATAGACCCGCAGAACAACACCATTGAAAACAGAAAAATAGTGATACAATAATTTATAAACTACAAGGCAGGCTAAGCCTGCCTTGATTTTATTTAAAATATGGAAAAGGACAAAATAATAAAGCTCATCAAAGATGCTATCAAAAAGCTTGTTGAAAATGATGATGATATTTTCAAACAAAAAATTCCTAAACTTGGGAAATCAACAGAAAAGGAGCGCAAGTTAAATAGGGAATTACACGAAACAGCCTTAAACCATCGTTTAGCTTTTTATATAGAACAAGGTCTATTAGAACTCAAAATTTCAAATTATAACGTTGATATTGAATACAACAGAAATTTTTCTGACCAAAAAAGAGTTAAAATAAATGGGGTTAGAATACCCGTTCGTCCTGATATTTTAGTTCACAAAAGAATGAGAATTACAGAGGAAACCCCTCATTTGCTTATTGTTGAAGCCAAAAAACATAAAACTATAGGCCACGACATAAACAAAGTACAAGGGTTTATGGAAGATAGAGAATTTAAATACAAATTTGGTTTGACTATCTCTTACGCATATGACTCAACAAAAGTTAAAGCAGTTTTATATTACAGAGACGATCAAAACAAAATTAAAAAAGAAAATATTGAGGTTGATAGAATATAATAAACCAGCCCATAACCGCACCTAAAAAAAATGGCGGGGGCAGTGCGAATACAAACAGTTGTGCAACTAATAAACTTTGTGCGTATAGACAGTTTAGTGTTCCAAATCCGCCACTTCTTTTAGCTGCAAAACGTTAGCATTCAGTGGAAGAAAACCCGGCAACAGCAACATGAAACAGTAACAAAAACAGACAAATAAAATGAATATTCACAATTTAAAAAAAAAAAATGAGACACAAAAAGTTAAAATTAAGTGCCGTACTCTTGTTAGGACTTGG
>Ga0255341_1001147_pt1 | contig 39415 bp, 31 predicted proteins | sample wastewater_treat_8_FD_192418 | JGI IMG/M metagenome (GOLD analysis project Ga0255341, IMG submission 192418) | Wastewater microbial communities from Lulu Island WWTP, Vancouver, Canada - plant12 | ecosystem: Engineered > WWTP > Wastewater > Unclassified | place: Canada: Vancouver, British... | reverse complement strand
GTAAAGAGCGCATCATACTTCATTTCGGAGCGGTGGATTGGGATTGCGACGTCTGGGTAAATGATATAAAGGTTTGTAGCCATCAAGGCGGCTACACGCCTTTTTCAGCAGATATTACAGATGCTCTGATCAAGGGAAACAATACCCTTAGGGTAAGAGTATGGGATCCCTCCGATTCCGGATGGCAGCCCAGGGGTAAGCAGGTGTCTGAACCAAAAGGTATCTGGTACACATCAGTGACCGGTATTTGGCAAACAGTCTGGATGGAGCCCGTACCTGCTCGCCATATAACCGGTCTACGCACCACACCTGACCTTGATAAGGGTGTTTTCAGAGTAAAAGCCCCACTTTCTGACCATGGTGAAGGTATTATAGTGGTGTCCCTTTTTGACAACGGTATCAAGGTGGCATCCGGTAAGGCGATTGCCGGCAATGAAGTGGAGATTGCTCTTTCCGATCCCAAACTCTGGAGTCCCGACTCCCCTTTCCTTTATGATATGGAGGTGGTGTTATTATCAAAGGGCAAAAGGGTGGATGCGGTGCGAAGCTATGCAGCTATGCGTAAGATTGCATACACAGCTGATGATAACGGGATAATGAGAATGGAATTAAACAACAAGCCCCTATTTCATTTTGGTCTGCTCGATCAGGGATGGTGGCCCGACGGTCTCTATACCGCTCCTACCGACGAGGCATTGGCATTTGATGTAATCAAGACAAAGGAATTGGGATTCAATATGATCCGAAAGCATGTCAAAGTGGAACCGGCCAGATGGTATTATCACTGCGACCGACTCGGTGTGCTGGTATGGCAGGATATGCCCAGCGGCGATAAAACCCCAAAATGGGATATGACTCATTATTTCAATGATAAAGAGTTGGTAAGAAACCCCGAATCGGAAGCCGGTTACCGTAAGGAATGGCGTGAGATCATGGATTATCTCCACTCATATCCTTCCATAGTGATGTGGGTTCCTTTCAATGAGGGCTGGGGCCAATTCAAAACCTGCGAAATAGCAGAATGGACTAAGAGACACGATCCGTCACGCCTCGTCAATGCAGCCAGCGGAGGCAATCATTTTATGACCGGTGACGTGCTTGATCTGCATCACTATCCTACGCCAAAAATGTATCTCTACGATGCATACAGGGTAAATGTAATGGGAGAATATGGCGGCATCGGATGGCCTCTGGAAGGTCATCTATGGGAGCCCGACCGAAACTGGGGTTATATACGATTCAACAGCAGTTCCGAATTGACCGATGAATATGTCAAATATGCAGAAATGCTCTATGATATGATTGCCCGTGGTTTCTCGGGCGCAATCTACACACAGACCACTGACGTAGAAATAGAGGTGAACGGCCTTATGACCTATGACCGCAAAGTGATCAAGCCCGATGCTGAGCGCATCCGTGCAATCAACCTCAAAATCACCTGCTCACTGGATAATTAGCCTCAAAAGACTCTTTTGATTACTTCTGTAATATTGTTGCCGCGTCCCATCGTATAGTAGTGGATTGCGGGAGCTCCTTTTGCAATCAGTTCCTTGCTCTGGGCAACACACCATTCGATACCCAGCTGATAGACCTGTTTTTCATCTTTGCAATTATTCACCAAACGAACCAGTTCCGGCGGTATGTCGATTGAGAAGGACTCGGGCAATTTCGTCAGATGAGCAGCTGTAGAAAGAGGTTTCAAACCGGGTATAATAGGCACCGAAATTCCTTTTCCGCGACATTTTGCAACGAATTCAAAGTATTTGACATTGTCAAAAAACATCTGAGTGATTATATAATCGGCACCGGCATCCACTTTTCTTTTGAGATTGTCGATGTCAACTTCGATATTTGGTGCCTCGAAATGCTTCTCCGGATAACCGGCAACACCTATACAGAAATTTGTCGGGACAGCATCTTTGATGTTTTCATCGATGTATGTGCCCTCATTCATCGCCTTGATCTGTGAAACAAGTTCGTTGCTATAACTATAACCGTCAGGCTCCGCATTGAATCGCTTACGGCCTACAGGTGCATCACCACGAAGGGCCATCACATTCTGAATGTCGAGAAAATTGAGGTCTATCAGTTCGTTTTCTATAGCAAAACGGTTTGTCCCGCCACAAATAATATGGGGCACCACCTCGATGGGGAACCGTTTCATCACCGCTGCGGCAATAGCTACCGTACCGGGACGTTTGCTTAAAACATATTTTGAGATTGTGCCATCCGGATTATCTCTATATTCAATCTCCTCCCTATGGCAAGTAATATTGATAAATGGAGGTTTGAACTCCATAAACGGTTCGATTGAAGAGTAGAGGCGGTTGATGTCGCTTCCTTTCAACGGCGGCACAAATTCAAGCGATGGAAATGGCCCGCTTTTGCGGTTTATTATGTCGATTACTTTCATTGCTGCTATTGTTTCTTGTTTCTGATTTTAGGATAATGAGCTTTAGGATGCGATATTAGCATGCCGCAGAGCGAAGTAGTAGGAATAAGGGCACAAGTTTCACTTAAGGTCATTCCTATGCGATTTGAGGCATCCAGAAGCCGGCAGGCAAGCCTTTTATGCGAATGGTCAGGACAGGCAGCATAGCCGAAAGCAGGCCTTATCAGTACCATACCTTCGCTAACTTGTTCCTGCATCCATTCAGCAGCCGCTTCGGCAAGACGGGCACAGATGCTCTCCCGAAGCAGATGTCCATAGTCCCTGCAATCGTCACATTTCTGCAAATCTTCCACCTTTATAGCAAAAAGACCTACAGTTGAAACTATTCCGGATCCTTCCGGAGCGACAAAATCAGCTAAAGACCTGTAGTCTGTCCTTTCCGAAGTGGATCTTGGCATCTCAAATCTATGTTCTCCATCAAGAATTATGGTTTCATCCTTACTTTGCGCATCAAAGAAACGAACTTCCACAGAGATATCCACACTCCGATCGACAATCATTGAATCAATTGCGGCTACTGCCGATTCATAGCATTTTTCGGCCTCCGGATTGCTATAGATTATTGCCGGATAGCCCCCTTTGAATCCCCAGAATGCGAGCAACATATTCCAGTCAATCTTATCTACAAGAGTCTCCACAGGTAAAAATCGTACATGAAGATTATCTTCCCCGAAAGATTCCGGCAGACGATAACTCTCAAGAGGATATTTTTCCACCCTGGCACGTGCCTCTTCGATGGAAACAAAACCTTCATTGCTTTGATGATACAAATCACGTAGCCGCTCCTGAGAAGCAATTACATCTTCGATTGTCTTCTGCGGTTCGCGTGAAATGCGGTTAACCATATTGGCACAATCCGATGCACCGGCGGTATGGATTACGGCCGATCTGCGCAACGGAGCAAGTTTGACTGCTGTATGAAGTGCCGAGGTGGTAGCTCCGCCTACAAAAAGAGGGAGATCCAACTCCTCTATTTCCATCATCCTGCACAATTCCTCCATATAGCGCAGCGAGGGCGTAATAAGTCCGCTTACTCCAACAAAGTCGGGCTTGTGAGATCGTATGGCCTCGATTATTCTCTCATTCTCCACCATCACGCCGAGGTCAATGACTTCGATATTGTTGCAGCTCAGTACGATGCCCAGAATGTTCTTTCCTATGTCGTGTACGTCACCTTTTGCCGTTGCGAGTATCATTTTCCGGCGGAGCCGGTGAATATCACCCTGATCCTTCTCAATCAAAGGCTGAAGGATAGCTACAGCGTTTCGCATAACTTTGGCGGACTTAATTACCTGCGGAAGGAACATTTTACCCTCGCTAAAAAGTTCTCCGACACGCTCCATACCATCAAGAAGCGCCCCCTCAACAATCTCAATCGGACCATATTTCTCCAGAGCCTTTCCAATATCCTCCTCGAGAAAACCGGTCTCACCGGAAACAATTGCATGCACCAAACGCTCCTCAACGCTCTCTTCACGCCATTTTTCCAGCCGAGATACGGATTCCGAAAGCAGTTGCGGGACCTGGGCGGCTGCCTTAAAACTCTCCGCCAATTTAACCAAATTGGCTGTGGCCTCGGGATGTCTGTCAAGCACAACATCCTCTACCGCCTTAAGCAGAGAGGAATCTATACTGCTGTATATCTGAAGCATCGACGGATTGACAATCGCCATATCCAGACCCGCCTCTATGGCGTGGTAAAGAAAAACCGAGTGCATCGCCTCTCGGATGACATTGTTGCCTCTGAAAGAGAAAGAGATATTGGAAACACCGCCCGAAGTGTGACAGCCGGGCAGATTGGTTTTGATCCAACGCACCGCCTCTATGAAATCCACGGCATAACGATTGTGCTCCTTCATGCCTGTGGCTATGGTAAGGATATTGACATCGAAAATGATGTTGTTCGGCAAATATCCGGCCCTATGAGTGAGCAGTTCGTAAGCCCTGCGGCAAATATCAATCTTGCGCCCGAATGTAACTGCCTGTCCCTCCTCATCGAAGGCCATGACTATTACTGCAGCACCGAATTTACGTATCTCAGCCGCCTTGCGCAGGAACTCATCCTCACCCTCTTTGAGCGAAATGGAGTTTACTATGCACTTGCCCGGCGACCAGCGCAACCCTTCCAGAATGGTCTCCCAGTCGGAAGAGTCTATCATATAGGCTGCCTTCGCAATATCCGGGTCATTAGATATATATCTGACGAATTTACCCATCTCTACCGCACTCTCCAACATAGGGTCGTCCATATTGATATCTATGATGGAGGCACCATCCTCTATCTGTTTTCCGGCGATGGAAGCTGCCTCTTCGTACTGTTTTTCTCTTATCAGACGAGCAAATTTGCTGCTGCCTGCGACGTTTGTGCGCTCACCTACATTGGTGAAGTTCTGCTCCTGCCTGTCGATGACTACCTTCCCTAGTCCCGTGACAATCAAAGGACCTGTTTCTCGCCTGTCGGCTATTTTGCGCGGAGCGATGCCCTTGAGCGCTTTGGCAATTGCACGAATATGGTCTGGAGTGGTGCCGCAGCAGCCTCCAGCTATATTAATCAAACCTTCGAGAGCCATTTCCCTAAGAAGGGATGCTGTAATCTGCGGTGTCTCGTCGTATGCCCCCATCTCGTTTGGCAGTCCGGCATTAGGATATATGGAGATTGCGCAGGGAAGTGAGTTGGCCAGATCAGTGATCATTGGCTTGAGATCCTTGGCTCCGAATGAGCAATTGAGTCCGAAACTGAGCAGTTTATGCCCTGCGAGAGTATGGTAGAGTGCCTCTACGCTTTGTCCGGTGAGAATATTGCCGTTGCGGTCGTTGACCGTTGCGGATACCATCAAGGGCAACTGGGTGCCCATCTCTTGCTGTACATAAGAGATGGCATAAAGAGCCGCTTTTGCATTCAGAGAGTCGAAAATCGTCTCCACCAACAAAAGGTCGGCGCCTCCGTCGATGAGGCCCCTTACCTGCTCCGAATAGGCTTGAGCCATCTCTTCAAAGGAAATTGCACGATATTCCGGCCTGGATACATCCGGAGAGAGAGTGAGCATTACAGAGGTTGGACCTATACAACCCGCAACATAGACTTTACGAGAATTCTGCCTACCCGCAGCGCTTGCAGCAGCTCTACATGCAATACGCGCACCCTCAAAATTTAGATTATAAGCCTTATCCTGCAGATTATACTCCGCGAGGGAAATGGCATTCGAGTTGAAAGTATTGGTTTCTATGATATCGGATCCGGCATCAATATAGTGCAAATGCAGACTCTCGATCAACTCAGGGTAGCTCTCGTTAAACAAGTCATTGAGAGGCAGATTGTACCTTTCCACACCGCACTGCTGCAGCATGGTACCCATCGCACCATCCAGTATCACTATCCTCTCTTTTAATAACTTTTCTATCATAAGTCGCAAAGGTAACCATTTTTCATACAAATCAGTTTAGGTTGGCTAAGAGAATCGTTTTGATGAATCAATTCATAATGTTACCTTTGTAAGATAAAGAAAACAATAAACGAATATCTGATTTATAACAATGATTTCCGTCGTTATCTGCACATACAACAGGGACAAGTATATTTACGGAGTGCTCCAAAGCATCGCGCTCAATGATTATCCAAAATCGAAGTACGAAATAGTACTGGTGAACAACAATAGCACTGACAATACCGAAGCGGAAGTGGCACGATTTGCTGCCGATTATCCGGATGTGGAACTCCGTACTTTTATAGAGACAAACCAGGGCGTAGCTTATGCACGCAATCGAGGAACGGAAGAAGCCAAAGGCAACATTTTGATCTTTGTGGATGATGATGCCACTGTCAATAAGGAATATATTGCCGGATATGTAGCTTTCTTTGATGCAAACCCCAATATCTATGCTGCCGGTGGCCCAATTTTCCCCGACTACGAGGAGGGTGAAGAGCCGGAATGGATGACCTATTTTATACGGAGACTCCTTACCGCCTATCTATATTTCGGCGATAAAGAGCGTAATTTCCCATTTAACAACTATCCAGGCGGAGGAAATGCTGCCTACCGCAGAGAGGTCTTTGATAAAGTCGGATTCTACGATATCGACCTGGGTCGTACCGGGGGTATGCTTGTTGCCGGTGGTGAAGAGAAAGACATATTCAGAAAGATGAGCGCCGCCGGAATTAAGTTCAAATATCTGCCGCAGTGTATCCTATACCACAAAATACCCCGATATAAGCTTGAAAAGGATTATTTCCACCGTGTAACTTGTGGTATAGGTGCGAGCGAAAAAGTCCGCACTCTGAAAATCTCCAAAAGTTGCTACGCTAAACGTCTTTTTGCAGAACTTATCAAATGGGGCGGAACGCTTGTCTTGTGGTGCTGGTATGTCATCCAATTCAAACCTCGCCGCGGCAATATGCTTGTCAGATTCAGATGGAATGTAACGAAGAATTTGGTGGGTTGGTCATAATAAAGTAGTCCGGACCTGTAAAATGATATAGGAACAGAGTTATGGAAAAGAGTAATTATACCCGCCTTAAACGAGCCGCGCCTGTGCTAGCCTATTTGGTTGCAAATGTGCTGATATTGTTGGTCAGAGGTGTATTCTGGGATGATTGGGCTTTTTATGAAAATCCCGTTGGCATAAGACAGATATTGAATGGAGTTGGGGCTCCCTGGCAGATTGGATTACATTTGTCTCTTTTGGATTTCTCTCATTTTTTGGGAATCGATCAAGTTTTTCTCTATCGGAGCCTAATATTGATAATAGGATTTCTGAATGTTTTATTGTTCCGTGCTATTCTATCGTATTGGACATTAAACAAGGAAATCATCTTTTATTCGACACTGTTATACGCTGTGTGGCCACTTGGCTATGCGCATGTAGAAATGTGTTGTTTCGTATATCAAGTTGGTTTATCATTACAACTGATTTCAATACTCCTTTTTCATTTATACAATAGCAAAAAGTCTCTATACATAATAATTCCCTTATTTGCTTGTACTCAGTTCCTTGCAACTATGTTTTTGACCTCAAGCGTCGTGTTGTGGCTAGGCTATTTGTTTGTATACACCTATAAAGATATTAATATACCGGATTCGTTTAAAAACACGATCAGTTATATTTTCAATAAAACCAGATTAAGAAATATTCTATGGTTTATACCTTGTATTGCGTTGTTGGTAATTAAGTTTACTTTCTGGCATACGGAAGGATTATATGCAATGGAAGCATATAATGAAATAACGGTAAAGTCTCTATTAATGCTTCCCATCAATATACTTTTTGCTTTTGCCAATACATTTGGAGCCCTATTCACCCAATTTGCCGGCATAATACAATCAAAGCAATTAGTATTAGTCGTTCTGATGGTTTTAGCCGCTATTTGGCTAATATTGAGAAGAGTCTCCTTTAATGACGAAAGAGAAAAATTATCCTCAAAAACACTTATTGCATTTGTTTTGTTGTTCCTCTCCGCTATCGGTGCTTATGTGGCAATCGGAAAAGTTCCGAAATTTGATAGTATGGATGATAGACATGGAATATTTATTCCTTTTGTCCTTGTGACATTCATTGCTTTACTGGTAAACTCGTTAGTAAAAGAACAAAAATTGAAAAGGATTATATTTGTGATGTTTGCTGCTGTATCAATGACCTACTCTTTTTCTCAATATGTAGATTGTATTTATTATAGCCAGCGGAACGATGCTATAATGTCGATGTTCCAGAATTATCCCATGCCGCCAGGCAATGTTATTGTAGCAGAGAAAGAATCTAAAACCAGAACTAATTATTACACATGGTCGGGTTTATACAAAAGGGCGACAGGTCGTCAGGATAAATGTTTCATGACCATAAATTATGGAGATTTATTTGATCAGAAAGATTATTTTCTTGAAAAGTATAATCAAAGAGATGCCTTTTCCGGTGAACCTTCAATTGGATTATTTATTTATAACGAATTTATTCACAACGAATCAACCGGTTTTGCAAAAACATTGTTATTGGAGTGCTATTATAGACTCAATAGGACAAAATATAAGGAGTCACTACATAATAAATTCGAGATTAAAGTTGAATTTTTTGAGAGCAATAAGAACAAATAAAGCATGAATCGAAAAGAGGAAATAAAAAAACGGATTCTTGAACTGACGCGCGAGTATTACGCAGAAGCACATGGGCAGAAAAGAGAGTTTGTACCCGGAGAGTCATTTATCAATTATGGGGGACGCTATTTTGACGATCGGGAAATTGTAAATCTGATAGATTCTTCACTCGACTTCTGGTTGACTGCCGGCCCCTGGGCTCATAAGTTCGAACGCCGAATGGCCGAATGGCTTGGTGTGAAACATTGTGCTTTGACTAACTCAGGCTCCTCTGCCAACCTTTTGGCTTTTTATACTCTTACTTCACCCAAATTAGGCGACCGCCGTATTCAAAAGGGCGATGAGGTGATCACCGTTGCGGCAGGTTTCCCTACCACCGTTACGCCCATAATTCAATTCGGTGCTATTCCTGTTTTTATTGATATCACTATTCCGGAATATAATATTGATGTGACAAAACTCGAAGAGGCAATCAGCACTCGTACTAAAGCTGTTATGGTAGCCCACTCACTTGGCAACCCATTTGACCTTGAAAGCGTGAAATCTTTCTGCGACAAAAATGGGCTATGGCTGATTGAAGACAACTGTGATGCACTTGGGTCCGAATATACGATCAATGGTTTAACAAAAAAAACAGGGACCTGGGGAGATTTAGGAACAAGCTCCTTCTACCCTCCCCACCATATCACGATGGGTGAAGGCGGTGCCGTATATACCGATAACCCCAAACTGGATCGTATTTGCAGATCTTTCCGAGATTGGGGTCGCGATTGTTGGTGCATCGGTGGAGTGGACAATACATGCGGACATCGTTTCACGAAACAATTCGGTGAGCTTCCAAAAGGATATGACCACAAATATGTCTACAGCCATTTCGGGTTCAACCTGAAAGCGACAGATATGCAAGCTGCCATAGGGTGCGCCCAACTTGAGAAGTTGGACGAGATCGTTGCAGCCCGACGTCGCAATTTTCAAGAACTCTATGACGGACTGATAGGTACTCCGGGGCTCATACTCCCCAAGGCTACCGAAAATTCCAACCCTTCCTGGTTTGGATTCCTCATTTCGGTAGAGGAAAATGCGGGTTTTACACGCAATCAACTCTCAGAATATCTCGAACACCAAAAGATTCAAACGCGCAATCTCTTTGCAGGCAACCTACTCAAGCACCCGGCATTTGACGAGATGCGTGCATCAGGTAAAGGATATCGTGTTGTAGGTGACATGAAGGTAACCGATTTCGTAATGAACAACACCTTCTGGGTGGGTGTTTACCCCGGAATGAGACACGAAATGCTACAACACATGATAAAATCCATAAAAGAATTCTGTTACAAACATATTGCGAAATAATTATGAAAGTAGTTCTCCTTGCCGGTGGTTTTGGCACTCGCATTAGTGAAGAGTCGGCATTCAAACCGAAACCAATGATTGATATTGGCGGAATGCCCATTCTTTGGCACATTATGAAAGAATATGCGCACTACGGTCACACTGAGTTTATAATTTGTGCCGGTTACAAGCAGGAATATATCAAAGAGTGGTTTGCCAACTACTTCCTTTTCAAGAGCGATATATCTTTTGATTATCGCAACGGTAAAAATGAGATGACAGTACACTCACATGAATGTGAACCTTGGAAGGTAACTGTAGTAGACACAGGCTACAATACTATGACAGGCGGGCGCATAAAACGCATTCAAAAGTATGTAGGCAATGAAACCTTCTTGATGACTTACGGTGATGGAGTATGTGATGTGGATATAAATAAACTCATCGAATATCATAAATCACATGGTAAGAAAGCTACTCTCACAGCTGTCAAGATGGGACTGGATAAAGGAGTACTCGACATCACAAAAGAAATGGTAGTAAAATCATTCCGCGAGAAAAACATTAATGACGGTGCCCCGATTAATGCCGGGTATATGGTGTTTGAACCCGCTATTTTCGATTATTTGGAAGGCGATCATCAAGCCCTTGAGCGTGAACCTTTGGAAAGACTTGCAGCAGAGGGAGAATTGATGTCTTACATACACGAAGGTTTTTGGCAGTGTATGGACAATATCAGAGAGAAAATGATGCTGGAGCGCCTTTTACTCGAAGATAAAGCCCCTTGGAAGAAATGGGAACAATCCGTACCTAAATATTGATAATTGTGATTGATATATTCAACAACTTCTACAAAGGCAAACGTGTTCTTGTGACCGGTCATACAGGTTTCAAGGGCTCTTGGCTCTCCATCTGGCTAAACGAACTGGGTGCAGAGGTAATTGGCATTGCCCAAGATCCCTTTTCCGATCGCGATAACTTTGTACTCTCCGGCATAGGCAGTAGGATAAATGCTGATATTCGTGCAGATATCCGCGATGGAGCGCTTATGAAGCAGATTTTCGTAGAATACCAACCTGAAATTGTGTTTCACCTCGCAGCTCAACCGCTTGTCCGCTTAAGTTACGAGATTCCGGTAGAGACCTATGAAACCAATGTGATGGGCACGATCAATATATTGGAAGCAATTCGCATCACCAAGAGCGTGAGGGTCGCTGTAATGATTACCACCGATAAATGTTACGATAATAAGGAGAAACTCTCAGGTTATAAAGAAGAGGACCCATTGGGTGGTTATGACCCCTATTCTTCATCTAAAGGAGCCTGTGAATTGGCTATTCAATCTTGGAGAAACAGTTTTTTCAATCCTGCAGACTGTGGTAAAAAACACACCGTGTCGCTCTCATCAGCTCGTGCCGGCAATGTGATAGGTGGCGGCGATTGGGCCCTTGACCGTATCATTCCGGACTGCATACGTGCACTTGAATCAGACAAGTTAATTAATATACGTTCCCCAAAGTCTGTACGTCCATGGGAACATGTGTTAGAGCCCTTGAGCGGATATCTATTGCTAGCGCAAAAAATGTGGGAAAGTCCTACCGAGTATTGTGAGGGATGGAACTTCGGCCCGGAGATGGATTCGGTACTCACAGTATGGGAAATAGCCACAGCAATGGTGGATAATTTCGGTTATGGTAAACTCAGGGACGTTTCCGACCTCACTTCCCCACACGAAGCCTCCTACTTGATGCTCGACATTACCAAGGCAAAAAGCCGTCTCGGCTGGCACCCTTGTCTGGATGCTACGCAAACTGTCAACCTAACTGCCGACTGGTATAAAAGATATAAAAACAAAGATGTTTACAATCTCTGCGTAGAGGAGATCGAGTGGTTTTTGACACAATCAAACAAGACTGAATGACAAACAATCAAATTATATTAGAGGATTTGAAACAAATCGCAAATGCACCTATTGATTGGGGTATGTTTAACAATAAAACCATACTAATAAGTGGTGCAAATGGCTTTTTGCCGGCCTATATGGTAGAAACTCTACTCTTTTTAAATCATAAAGGTCTTATTAGTGGTGTAAAAATTATAGGGTTAGTAAGAAATATTGACAAGGCAAAAACCAGATTTAAACACTATTTAAATGATGACAATTTGGAATTTATTGTACAGGATGTATGTGAGCCCGTAAAAATTGACAAAAAGATTGATTTTGTTATTCATGCTGCAAGTCAGGCAAGCCCGAAATATTATGGTTTAGATCCGGTGGGAACATTGATTGCCAATACATTAGGTACAATCAATTTGCTTAAATTAGCACAAACTAATTCCGTCGAATCTTTTTTATATTTCAGTTCCGGTGAGGTTTATGGTACTCTTGATGAAACCAAAATACCTACAAAAGAAAATGATTTCGGATATTTGGATCCAACAAATGTCAGGTCATGTTATGCTGAGAGCAAACGGATGGGGGAAACTATATGTGTTTCGTGGTTACATCAACATAATGTACCAATTAAGATTGTTCGACCTTTCCATACTTACGGGCCGGGGATGGCATTAGATGATGGAAGAGTCTATGCGGATTTCGTTTCGGATATTGTTAATAATCGCAATATTGTGTTAAAAAGCGACGGAAGTGCAAAAAGGGCTTTTTGTTATTTATCCGATGCTACAATCGCTTTTTTCCTTGTTTTATTGAAGGGGGAAATTGGCGAAGCTTACAATGTGGGAAATCAAGAATGTGAGATAAGCGTATATGATTTAGCCCATAAATTGGTACATTTATTTCCCGAAAAAAAATTAAAAGTAATTACCCACGAAGAACAGAATACCGGGTATATAAAAAGTAATGTATCTCGAATTTGCCCGGACTTGACTAAAATAAACAGTTTGGGCTGGACTCCCCAAATAAATATGGATTTAGGATTTTATAGAACAATATTAAGTTATGAGCAAGCTGATTGATATAAATAAAAAATTTAATACAGGTACTATAAATAAATGGGAGTATATTGATAAAATGTACTCAATACATTCTGTTCTTTTTGACTACGCCGAATATATCGATAAAACGAATATCTCCTCCATTGAAATTATTGATAATGAGGTTTTGATGACATTTCGTGATTCGGGAATCCGTTTCATTTGTTCGAGAAATGACAAACGTTTAGCTCCATTGGAGACTTTAAATTTTGGAAATTACGAACAAGATGAATTATCAATGCAACTTAAATTAATTGAAGAAGATCATAATGTTTTTGATATCGGGGCCAATTATGGTTGGTATGCAATGCATATTGCAAAAGAAAAACCTAAAGCTCATATTTATTCTTTTGAGCCTATTCCAAATACTTTTAATTTCTTAAATAAAAATGTCACTCTGAATAATCTTAGGAATATCAGTACTTTTAATTTTGGATTTTCCGATAATGAGGGTGTATTTCAATTTTATTTAAATCCCAATCTCTCCGTTAATGCAAGCATGGCTAACGTCTCTGAAGATAAAGAGATTTGTAATGTTGAGTGTTCCGTAAAAAGATTGGATAATTTTGTTCAGGAAAGGAAAGTTATCGTGGATTTTATAAAATGTGATGTTGAGGGTGCCGAATTACTGGTTTACAAAGGCGGAATCAATACCATTAAAAGAGATTGTCCGATTATTTTTACAGAAATGTTGAGAAAATGGAGTGCTAAATTTAATTATCACCCAAATGATATAATATATTTATTTAAAGATTTAGGATATTCTTGTTTTACTACTAATAAAGATCGTCTATTACCTTTTAACACTATGGATGAAAATACGGTAGAAACAAATTTCTTTTTTTTACATAATGAAAAACATTATAATCAAATAAAATATTTCACGAAACAATAAAAAGCAATACTGAGGGCTACAACGATTAGTAATAAAAATCAAACAGGATGAAAGCATCTGATTATATAGTTTCATTTCTTTCAGAAAGGGGTGTAAAAGTGGTTTTTGGGTATATAGGCGGAATGATAACCCATCTGGTAGATTCCCTGGCACAGTCTGAAGATGTGCGATATATTCAAACCTACCATGAACAGACTGCAGCTATTGCAGCTGAGGGGTATGCTCTCGAAAGTGGAAAATTCGGTGTAGCCATTTGTACGAGCGGTCCCGGTGCTACCAATCTCATGACCGGCATAGCCGACGCATATTTCGGATCAATACCGGTGTTATATATATCGGGACAAGTTAACACTCACGAGTACAAGTATAACAAACCGATTCGTCAGCAAGGTTTTCAGGAAACGGATATCGTAAGCATTGTAAAGCCAATCACCAAGTATGCGGTCATGATTGATGATGCTTATAATTTGCGTTACGAATTAGAAAAAGCTGTTCATATTGCAACTACAGGAAGAAAAGGTCCGGTTGTAATAGATTTGCCGATGGATATTTCCAGAGCGGAAATTAATCCTTCGGAATTAAAATCCTATATTCCGGAAATTGAAAAAACCGATAGCTACGACCTCGCAGAAGTGGTTTCTATCATAAATGCCGCATCAAGACCAATGTTACTCGTAGGCGGAGGATGTCAGAGTGAAAAAAGTAAGGAGTTGCTAACTTCTTTTATAAAGCAGACTCAAATTCCGGTTGTAACATCATTGATGGGTAAAGGTGCAGTTGATGAAACATATATCAATCACATTGGCATGATCGGCAGTTATGGAAATCGTTGTGCAAATATGGCCATTGCGGAGTCTGACATATTATTGGCATTGGGGACAAGATTAGACACCAGACAGACGGGTGCTATGGTGGAGGAATTCCTGCCGAAAGGAAAAATAATCCATGTGGATATTGATAAAAATGAGCTCGAACACCATAGGTTAAATAACCGGATTAAACTTAATTCCTCTGTAGAAGATTTCCTCCAAACATTGACGCAACAATATTTTTCTCCAAAAGGAAACTCTAATTGGATTCAACGCATACAACTCTTAAAGTCAAAGTACAATCAAGAAAATGAAGTAGATAGGTTTGTACAAAACAAAGCCCCTTACAGATTTATCCAAGCATTGAACACTATAACCAAAGAGAATAATATAATTACAGTTGATATCGGCCAAAATCAGATGTGGGCTGCTCAGATGGTTCAATTGAAAAAAGGACAGAAATTCATTACAAGCGGAGGTTTGGCACCGATGGGTTTTTCGCTCCCGGTTGCTATTGGAATGGCATTTGCAAACCCTAATAAAACCATTTATGCTATGACCGGAGATGGTGGACTCCATATCTCTATCCAGTCGTTGTTGCTCATTTCCCAATATAATCTAAATATTAAGATAATTGTTCTCAACAATAGTGCGCTGGGTATGATAACTCAATTTCAATCATTATATTTTGATGGCAGAATGAAAGGCACAACTGCAAAGAGCGGCTTCATAAACCCTGACTATGAAGGGATTGCTAAAGCTTATGGCTTGAATTACGTGGCAAGAAATGAAGAATCTTTGAGTACCATAAAGGAAGATTTGGCAATTCATAATATTTTTTACGAATACCAAATAGATGACCTGACGACGGTCTCCCCAAAATTGGAATATAACAGACCCATCAATCAACCTTCTCCACAGATTAATGAAAATGAATAAAGAGATTTTAAAAAAAATAAGTGTATTGATTCCTTGCTATAACGAGGAAGAGAATGTGGTACAGATAGCGTCGGCTGTATCGAATGAAATAAAGAGCAATCTGCCCGATTACGATTACGAAATAGTCTTTATTGACAATAACTCTAAGGATAGTACTCGCCCGCTAATCCGGGAAATTTGTAAGAGAAATCCTAAGGTTAAGGCTATTTTCAATGCTAAAAACTTCGGTCCGGTCAACAGTCCGTATTATGGATTGCTACAAACTGGTGGAGATTGCACAATATTGTTATGTTGTGATTTTCAGGATCCTGTGGAGATGATACCTCTTTTGGTGGATGAGTGGGAAAAGGGAGCAAAAATAGTCTCTTGCATTAAAACAAAGAGCAGGGAAAATAGAGTAATGCGTTTTATAAGAACATGTTACTACAAGATCATCAAAAAGATGTCTTCAATAGAACAGATTGAGCATTTTACCGGCTTCGGACTCTATGACAAGTCATTTATCGATGTTTTGAGAAACTTAGAGGATCCAACTCCTTTCTTAAGAGGAATTGTTGCGGAATTGGGTTATAAAAGAGTTTCGATTGAATATACTCAAGCAAAAAGAAGAGCCGGTAAACCTAAAAACAGTTTTATGGATTTGTTTGAGTTTGCTATGCTCAGTTTCACATCATACACTAAAGTTGGAATGCATCTTGTGACAATAACAGGCTTTATACTAGCCGTATTGTCGATATTGGTAGGTTTAGTATACTTAGTACTCAAATTAATCTATTGGGACCGATTTTCTGCGGGTATTATGCCTATGTTGATAGGATTATTTTTCCTTCATGCCGTTGAACTTGTTTTTATCGGTCTTGTGGGCGAATATGTGATGAGTGTAAACACACGAGTCATGAAAAGACCATTGGTAATTGAGGAAGAAAGGATCAACTTTTAATCTTATATTTTACTGCTTATTAAATGAAATCAATAAGTTAAATTGAGGAGCTTTACGCGCGTCGTCAATGATTTGCAAGAAATTATTACTACCTTTGAAGGTTAGGAATAAAACGCGCAGATCCTTATGTTTGATATCACTAAATTCATTTCAAAACATATAACAAAACGGGATAAGAGTCTATTTATTAATGACATCGAATCCAACCGACTCCAACTTGAGGAAGAAATCCGCGACAAGAGAGTATGCGTAATCGGAGGTGCCGGCAGCATAGGATCCTCATTCATCAAAGCCCTGCTTCCGTTCAGACCATCTTCCCTTGTAGTCATTGATTTGAGTGAGAATGGTCTTGTGGAACTCACAAGGGATCTCAGGTCTACTGAAGGAATGTTCATACCCGATGATTACCGCACCTATACCCTTGACTTTGCCGACCCGTTGTTTAAGCAGTTGTTCATTCGCGAGAAAGGTTTTGATATTGTGGCAAATTTTTCTGCCCACAAGCATGTACGTAGTGAACGCGACACCCTCTCCGTTCAAGCGCTTATTGTAAACAATGTTTTCAAGGCAAAGGGTCTGATGGAACTCTTGTCCAAATATCCGCCACGGCATTTTTTCTGTGTCTCCACGGATAAAGCGGCAAATCCCGTCAATATCATGGGTGCCAGTAAACTTCTGATGGAAAAATTGGTAATGTCCTACTGCGACCGCTTCCCGGTAAGTACTGCCAGATTTGCAAATGTTGCGTTTTCTAATGGTTCACTCCCCGACAGCTGGATCAGCAGAATGATGAAAAAGCAGCCTCTTGTAGCCCCATCCGATGTTATGAGATACTTCGTTTCACCACAGGAGAGTGGAGAGATATGTATGCTTGCTTGCATTCTCGGCAATAGCGGAGAAATATTTTTCCCGAAACTGGAAAAAGAGCAGATGACCACTTTTTCTGCCATTTGCGATAAATTTGTAGAAGAGTTTGGCTATACAAAAAAGGAATTTAGCAACGAGAGTGAAGCGCGTTTGTACGCTTCAAAGATGAAAGATAATGACAAGGAATATCCTGTATTCTATTTCAAGAGCGACACTACCGGTGAAAAGGACTTCGAAGAGTTTTTCGTATCAGGGGAAAATGTAGATTTGGAGAGTTATTCTTCTCTTGGAGTAATAAAATGTGAAGATAACTGCTCAGTTAATAATATTACAGAATTCCTTTCAAAGCTTGAATTGCTTTTTGATTTTGCGGAATGTTCCAAAGCAGATATCGTCAATTTTTTATGCAGTTTTCTGCCCACTTTCGAACATGAAGAAAAGGGCAAGAATCTTGATCAGAAAATGTAATGAGTGATGTATAGCAAGATTGCGACATATATAAGAGATCTCTATAATTCACAGGATTTCATTCCTCTAAGCGCACCGGTATTCATAGGAAATGAGAAAAAGTATCTGGAGGAGTGCATTGATTCCACTTTCGTCTCCAGCGTAGGAAAGTTCGTTGATCAGTTCGAAGAAATGGTGGCTGATTACACCGGTGCCAAGAAAGCTGTGGTTTGTGTAAATGGCACCAATGCGCTCCATTTGGCTATGATGCTTGCAGGTGTGAAGCGCAATGATGAAGTGATCACTCAGGCTCTCACCTTTGTTGCAACCTGCAATGCGATCAATTATATCGGTGCCCATCCTATCTTCATTGATGTTGACCTTGATACAATGGGGCTCTCCCCCACTGCTGTAGATCATTGGCTGAATGCCAACGCTGAGCTACACGGCGAAGAGTGTTTCAATAAGAATACCGGTCACAGGATAAAATGTTGTGTACCGATGCATACATTCGGTCATCCCGTACACCTCGATGAACTTATGGAAGTTTGCAAAAAATGGCATCTGGAACTGGTAGAAGATGCTGCCGAGAGCCTTGGCTCATTCTATAAAGGAAAACACACCGGCACTTTCGGCCGAATAGGCATCATTTCTTTCAATGGGAATAAAACCATTACCACCGGTGGCGGAGGAATGCTCTTGTTCAATGATGAAGCGCTGGCAGCTCGGGCAAAACACCTCACCACGCAGGCAAAGATACCGCATCAGTGGGAATTTCGTCACGATGAGGTTGGTTACAATTACCGTCTGCCCAATATCAATGCCGCCCTCGGATGTGCTCAGATGGAGAATCTCGAACAATTTGTGCTTAATAAACGAGAAACAGCCTCCTCTTATGCTGCTTTTTTCATAGGTATTGAAGGATTAGATTTTTTTACCGAACCTGCCGGCTGCCGCTCAAATTATTGGCTCAATGCACTGATTATGAAAGATAGGGAAACCCGTGACGGTTTCCTCCAATATACCAACAAAAACGGAATCATGACACGTCCCATTTGGGAGCTCATGAATCAACTTCCGATGTTCCGCAATTGCCAAACAGATGGACTTAAGAACACAGAATGGCTTGCCGACAGGGTTGTCAATATTCCAAGTAGTGTGAACATACACTCATTATCCAAAAATCAGATCAAGTGAACAAAGTTATCATTATAGCCGAAGCAGGTGTAAATCACAATGGTAGTCTTGAAATGGCAAAACAACTTGTTGATGCTGCAAAAGAAGCCGGAGCTGACTATGTAAAATTCCAAACTTTCAAGTCAGAAAAGTTGGTTTCAAAAGTTGCAAAACAAGCAGAATATCAGCAAAAAAACATCGGAAAACCAGGTGGAAGCCAGCTTGATATGCTTAAGAAGCTGGAGCTCTCACAGGAAGACCATAAAGAGTTGATATCATTTTGTAACGAAAAAGGCATCAGTTTTCTATCGACCGCTTTCGATATGGACTCCATAGAGTTTCTTCATTCTCTAAAACTCGGATTGTGGAAGATACCATCCGGAGAAGTCACCAATTATCCCTATTTACGCAAGATTGCAGAATATCAAGAACCCGTTATTCTTTCCACGGGGATGTGCGAAATGTCTGATATCGAATCTGCAATTGAGGTACTGATTAAGAATGGATTATCCATTGATCAGATTACCGTGCTTCATTGCAATACAGAATATCCGACACCATTTAAGGATGTAAATCTCAAGGCTATGTCAGCCATCGGAGATAAGTTCGGAGTTCAAATAGGTTATTCAGACCACACAGAGGGCATTGAAGTACCTATTGCAGCAGTCGCACTCGGAGCAACGGTAATTGAGAAGCATTTTACTCTTGATAAGAAAATGGAGGGTCCCGACCACAAGGCTTCCCTCGAACCTGACGAGTTGAAAGCAATGATCAGTGCCATACGTAACATTGAGCAAGCGCTGGGAACAGGCCATAAGAGCATTTCAGAGTCTGAAAGGAAGAATATGGAGGCTGCCCGTAAAAGTATTGTAGCAGCCTGCCCAATAAAGAAAGGTGAGTTATTTACCGAAGAAAACCTCACTATAAAACGTCCGGGAAATGGCATTTCTCCAATGAGATGGGACGAGGTGATTGGACTCACCGCAAAGAGAGATTTTTCAGAAGACCAATTGATTGAAATATGAGAAAAATCTGCTTTGTCACAGGAACCCGTGCCGAGTATGGCCTTTTAAGTCGCCTTATGCGTCTTGTACAGGCAGATGCAAATCTGCAGTTGCAGATTATTGCTACAAATATGCACCTCTCTCCAAAGTTTGGTGAAACATATCGGGAAATTGAGGATGACGGATTTAAAATTGACAAAAAGGTGCCTATTATAGATGAACTTGCGGTAGATTCACCTGTTTCCACATTAAGGGCAATGTCAAAGGGAATTGAAGGATTTGGAATAGCTTATTCGGAACTTAAACCTGACCTGATAGTCATTCTCGGGGATAGATATGAAATGCTCTCAGCTGCCACCGCAGCACTGATTTCCAGGATACCTATAGCCCATATTCATGGTGGAGAGGTAACTGAGGGTGCATTCGATGATGCAATCCGCCACTCCATCACAAAGATGAGCTTACTTCATTTCACCTCTTGTGAAGAGTATCGCAAACGTGTCATACAACTTGGCGAAAATCCGGAAAGAGTCTTCAATGTAGGTTCTATCGGAGTTGAGAACATAAAGCAAATACCATTGATGGAGAAAGAAGAGCTTGAGAGTTCTCTTGATTTCAAATTCAATGACCGTACAATCCTTGTCACATATCATCCTGAGACTCTCGGAGGTGATTCCAAAACAGGTATTTGTGAGTTGCTCGCAGCCATATCGCAATATCCTGAACTTAGAGTGATATTTACAATGCCCAATTCAGATACAGGCCACCAACCAATAGTTCAAGCCATTGAAGAGTATGTAAAACAACATCCTGATAACTCCAAAGCCTTCACTTCTCTTGGAGTAAAACGCTATCTTTCAGCACTACAGTATGTTAAAGCTGTTGTTGGCAACTCTTCAAGTGGAATTATCGAAGTGCCTTCATTTGGCATACCAACTCTAAATATCGGCAATCGCCAGAAAGGTCGTACAGCTTCCCGAAGTGTGGTTCACTGCGCTAATGACAGATATTCCATTTCAAAAGGTCTTGACCATATTTTCTCCGTGGAACATCAAGCACTTTCTGCTAACAGCACCAATCCATATGAAAAAGAGAGATGTGCAGAAACCATTTTCGAAATCATTTCATCTTATGATCTTCCAAACTGCACTAACAAGAGTTTTTATGATTTGAAACAATGAAAAAAGAGAGCAATATACTTATCACAATCTGCGCCAGGGGTGGCTCAAAAGGCATCCCCGGCAAAAACATTAAAGAAGTCAATGGGAAGCCGCTAATTGCATACACTATTGAAGCGGCCAGACGTGTAAAAGAGAAATTATCCGAATGCAGAGTCGATATTGAACTCTCAACTGATTCGGATGAGATAAGAAATTGTGCAGCAGAGTTTGGACTGAAATCCGACTATCAACGTCCGGATTATCTTGCTAACGACACCTGCGGAAAGATAGATGCCATTAGAGATCTTTTGTTTCATTCGGAAAAGAAGAACAATTGTATGTATGATTTTGTAGTAGATTTGGATGTTACTTCACCGATAAGAACAACTGATGACATCATCAACTGTCTCACTATGTTTAATGAGGACAATGACCTGATGACGGTCTTTTCTGTTAATCACTGTGCTAGAAATCCTTATTTTAATCAGGTTGAGGAAAAACCGGACGGTTATTGCAAACTTGTAATTGAAGGCAAGTATCTCTCAAGGCAGACTGCGCCTAAAGTTTACGATATGAATGCCTCTATTTATGTTTATCGTCGCCCATTCTTCGATATGGATTTCTCTACAGCCCTCACAGATAAAACAAAAATTTATTTAATGAAGCATATCTGCTTTGATCTGGACGAACCTCACGACTACGACTATCTCGCTTTTCTGGTCTCAACAAAACGAATTGAATTATAATGAACATTCTGATCATAGGACTTGGCTCTATAGCAAAAAAGCACATCGCAGCAATACGCGCTATTGACAGCAATGCTTCCATCTATGCATTGCGGTCTCGACGTGACTCTAAGGCTTATGGCGGAGTCGTAGATCTTTACTCATTTGATGAAGCATCGAAGATCAATCTTGATTTTGCTATAATATCCACTCCAACATCAGAGCACAAAAAAACAATACATAAACTTTTAGAATTCAGAATTCCCCTCTTCATAGAAAAACCGGTAGCCTCTTCTCCCATTGATGATGTAATAAACAGCATCAATGAGGCTGGAATATTGACCTATGTGGCCTGTAACCTTAGATTTCTTGAAAGCATCAGATTTTTAAAGAATTGCATCGCATCAGGAGAAATACCCGGAAGAATCAATGAGGTGAATGTCTATTGTGGCTCTTATCTGCCCGAATGGCGTCCCGGAACCAATTTCAGGGAATCCTATAGTACTCGGGCGGAAATGGGAGGAGGAGTTCATCTGGATTTGATTCACGAATTGGATTATATATGCTGGATTTTCGGAATGTTTGAGAGTCATAGGGCCTTTTGTCGGAGCAAATCATCTCTTGACATTGACGCGATAGATTATGCAAAATATCTTCTCTTTTATGAAGATTTTGCCTGTGACATCACGCTAAATTATTTCAGGCGTGACTACAAAAGAGAAATAGAGATTCTATTTGATTCCATTACGTGGAAAGTAGACTTAGCCAAAAACTGCATAACCGATTCCAATGGAGTTGTAATTTTCCGGTCAGAGCAAAGTGGTACTGATACGTACACCGAGCAGATGAGGTACTTCTTCGATCTTGTCTCAAATAATGAGAAAGATTCTTTCAATGATATTATATTTGCAAATGAGATTTTGAAATTATGTCTGGATTATGAAAGACCTTGAGAATAAAATAGTAATTGTTGCCGGCGGCAGAGGATTGATCGGAAGGGAAATTGTAAAACAGTTCAAAGAGAGAAATTCGATTGTAATAGATGCTGATTTGGCCAATGAAACCTCCTCGGAAAATAATACTTTCAAGCTCGATCTTGCTGATAATTCCTCGATTGATGCTCTGCTTTCCTTTGTTATGCAAAAATATAGACGGATTGACGCACTTGTAAATGCCGCCTATCCTCGAACAAAAGATTGGGGAAAGTACTATTTCGAAGAATCTCCTTTTTCCCATTGGGAAAACAACATCAATCTTCAACTGAACTCTGTGTTTTATCTAAATCAGCAAGTCCTGAAAGTTATGAAGGAGCAGAATTATGGTTCTATAGTAAACTTCGGATCAATCTATGGAATTGTTGGAAATGATTTTACCATTTATGAAGATTACAATGGCACTTCTCCGGGTGAATATTGCGCAATAAAGGGTGCCATAATCAACTTCACACGCTACCTGGCCTCTTATTTCGGCAAATATAATGTAAGGATCAATTGTGTCTCTCCCGGAGGCATTTTTGATAATCAGCGTGAAGAATTTGTCAGAAAATACACTCACAAATGCCCAATGAAACGGATGGGCAATCCTGATGATATCGCTCCGATCTGTCTCTTCCTTGTGTCAGATGGGGCTAAATATATTACAGGACAAAATATAGCCGTTGATGGCGGCTGGACAGCTATATAATACAATGATAAAGAATAATACCATAAGCAATTCAGCTACAATTCTGGATGCACTGAAGTTACTTAACGATTTTACCGTTGTCGGACTTACTTTGTTTGTGACTGACTCCTCTAACAGGGTTGTCGGCACAATCACCGATGGAGATATCCGCAGAAGACTGGTCGGAGGAGGAGCTTTGACCGATTGCGTAACAACTGCTATGAACAACGAATTCTCATTCTATTCATCTAATGAAGGCGAGACAGTAGAATCATTTCATCAAATTAAAAAAAGGGGTATAAAGGTCATTCCAATACTTGATGAGGAGTTGAGGCTGGTAGGAATCATCGACACTGCTAAACAAAAGTCCGTGCTCCCCATAGATGCAATACTTATGGCTGGAGGCAAAGGGGAACGCCTAAGACCTCTTACAGATAATACACCCAAACCGCTTCTCAAAGTGGGAGATAAGACCATCATTGATCACAATATTGACCGTCTGCTATCTTACGGCATCAAACATATTTCCGTTACAGTAAATTATCTTAAAGAACAACTGGAAGGGCACTTCTCAAAGCCAAGAAACGGCGTAATAATTAACACCGTTCGAGAACCAAAATTTCTCGGAACCATCGGATCGGTTAAGTTTGTTGAAAGATTACACCACGACACAATATTGGTAATGAATTCAGATCTTTTTACCAATATCAATTACGAGGATTTCTATCTCGACTTTGTGAGAAGTGAAGCAGATATGTCTGTCGCCGCCATACCCTACTCCGTTTCCATTCCCTACGGTATTCTTGAGATCGAAGAAGGTTCGATTACTGCTCTTGCTGAAAAGCCGACCTACAACTACTATGCAAATGCCGGTCTCTATCTGATAAAGAAAGAAATGCTCTCACTAATACCCGACAATGAGTATTTCGATGCCACAGATCTTATTGAACTGTTGATCTCACGTGGCTCAAAGGTTATCAGGTTCCCAATCACCGGATACTGGATTGATATTGGAAAAAACGAGGACTACAAGAAAGCAAACGAACTGGTAAGGCATATCAATAGTAATTGATATTGTTACCTTAGGGAAACATTTGAGTTGGTTCTGACTGAAATTATATGAAAGTTCTTTTTTATTCGACCTGTATTTTATACACTAAAATAGCTTATGGGGTGCTCAGTGATGAGGCTCAGAAGATGGCCAATGATGGTCATGAAGTCTATTTTTTGACCTGCGGCAAAAGGTGTGGCAAACATATTATGAACTGTTGCTCCGGTAATCCGCAAGCCAACAAGGGACTTTGTATAACTTGCGAATTCTGGACATCCAAAGCACTTTCCGTACTGGATAAGAGAATAAAGAGGATAAGTTTTGCTGATTATATAAAAGATAAACAGGAAAAAACTGAATGGAATTATAATTCATCAAAAGAACTACGAAGTACCACCTATCGTGATGCTAATATCGGGCTGGCGGCAATGTCATTTTATATTGACAACACTCGGAACCTTCACCCTAAAATCACACCTGAAAGCAAACCCTATTTTGACAATTTGCTTGACCAGGGACGCACTCTGACAAATGCATCAATCAATCTGCTTTCTGAATTAAAACCTGACAAAGTAGTACTTTTTAATGGGCGTTTACTTGAAACAAGAGTACTGTTTGATACCTGCAAGAATTTAAATGTTCCTATTGATGTGATGGAAGTGCATCCCAGCAACAATCCTAACCAATCCTTTAAAGTAGTTTTTGAGAACAATCTACCTCACAACATCAAATACAGGCATAAGGTTATTACTGAAATGTGGGATAACTCCCCTCTTTGCGAAGAGGAAAAAAAGGCAATTGCTAATTCCTTCTTTCTCAATAGGCGGAAAAGTAAACCTGCTGGAGATAAGGTCTACACTGCCAATCAAGAATTCGGACTCCTTCCCAAAGACTGGAACAATTCCAAACACAATATTGCAATATTCAATTCATCCGAGGATGAATTTGCTGCCGTGGGTGGCGATTTTGACAAACTCGCCCTTTTTGACTCACAAATTGAGGGCATTAAATTTATTCTTGACAAATTTAAGGAAAACAAGGATTATCATTTTTACCTTAGGGTACACCCAAACCTCTCAAAAATCAAATACAAGTACCACACTGACTTGTACAAATTGAGTGATCTTTATACCAATATCACAGTTATTCCCGCTACCGACAGAATTGACACTTACGCACTTATGGATGCTGCTGAAAAAGTGATAGTTTTCGGTTCCACCATGGGAGTTGAGGCAGCATATTGGAATAAACCGGTTATTCTCCTCGGTGCTTCGCTCTACTATTACGGAGATATCTGCCATACTCCTAAAAAGAAAGAGGAGACCATACCGATGATTGAATCTGCTCTTGAACCAAAGTCCGATATTTTTATCCAAAAATTCGGATATTACATTATGGATTTTAAGAGGGCCACATTTGAGGAACAAATGTATAGATATTTTGACTATACTACTTACTCAATTTCAATTGGCGGACTCAAAGCACACGGAGTTAATTACCATACACTACTGGGCTCAAAAAAACTCTTTCTTTTCACTATCTCAGCAATAAGACTGATATTGGAAAAAACATTCAAAAACAAGTTCCGGCTACCGACTGAAGAAGAATAGCCCTACTTCCTCCTGAGGATCTTATCTATAATTCTGTTTATATCTGCCGAGACTTTATTTGTGTAGACAGCTACTACCCCCAACCCACAGATTACTATTGTTTTTGTGCAATTGAGGGCTATTCTGCCTCCAAGTGAAGAGGGCGTGCTAAACAAACTGTTCCAATAAAAGTCCATGAAGAACATGGCTATAAAAATAAAAACTACAATGATCTGTCCTTTGGAGAGAATTGAGACTTTCGTAGTGAAATATAGGAATGGTAAAAGGAATATATAGGCTACAAAATAGGAGATCAAAGTCGCCCATGCAGCACCGTCAATTCCATAGATCGGAATCAACTTGTTGTTAAGAACAATCGCCGCAAACGTGAGAATAAATGTGTAGATAAGGGAGAAATAATAATGCTTGGAAAATCCCAGCGCTGAAATGGCAATACTTAGCGAAGAGTGAAGAATTCTAGAGAGTCCCAGGATAGCAATCACCATTTTTGCACCGGAATATATTTCCCCATTAGGAAGCAATTCAAAGAAAAGGTCGATATTCATCCATATCAATATGAAAATGAATGACGATATCAGGAATTGATGCATAGAAACACTCTTGCACAACTGATTTGTAAGCTGTAAATCTCCATCCTTCATGGCTTGCGATATGGAAGGAAGTGAGACTATGCCGAGAGATCGATATGGCATCTCAATAATTGCAACAATATATAAGGCAATTGTAAAAACACCGGTTGACTCAAGTCCCATCTTTGCCGATACGAAAAAAGTATTGATACTCGGAGTTATCAGACCTACGACTGCGGCCGCTACCAGAAATAGGGTATAAAATGTAAAATCTTTTCTTATCGCAGGAGTTACAAATTTGAAGTTGGGCTTGAAAGAGACACGCTTCAATGATATCAGATAGCCTATGTTCAATAATGTACACAGGAAATAGATGATGGCGAAACCTTTAAGAACACCATCAAAACTGATTATATCGAATCCATATAGCAGATATGTCGCAAGCAAAAATATCCTGCAACCAACCTCTTTTATGAATCGCGGTACCGCGATTCTTTGCAAAACACTCGCATTACATTCGAAAACCGTATTGTAAAGCATCCAGAATGCCACCGGAATCACCAAATTGTAGTAATCTACAAACAATGGTGATTTTTCATGGAAGAAATCAGATATCGGTGCCTTGAAAAGAACAAAAAGAAGAGTAAAAATTACAAAGCCTACCAGAGGTATAATCAATGTCCAAAAAAAGAAACCATTATCCTTCTTCTCTTCATCCCTGAAATAGGGGAAAAACCTCATAGTAGATGAACTGGTGCCGAGCTGAGCCAGACCTGCGAGCAAAACAGCTGCATCCAGAATCACCCTTGTCAAACCAATCTCCTCGGCAGTAAGGTAACTGACCAGAACGAAAAAGGTAGTAAAGAAACCAATGGCAACACCGATATAGTTTGCCATAGTTCCTTTAAGACTCTGTCTGATTATTATTCCCATTAGAATTATTCTGTTTCTTCTCTATTTCTGCAATTTTTCACACAAGCGAAAGATAAGGAAGCTACAATTATCGCCACCATTACAAAAGTGAATACTGCAGAAATAATATTGCCTTTTATTACCGAATCGGGACGGAATTCAAAACGAATCTCATGATTACCTGCAGGAATATTGAGGGCTCTTAAGAGATAGTTGACGCGGAAGTGTTCCACCGGAGTACCATCAATGTAGGCCTTCCAACCATAGGGGTAATAGATTTCAGAGAAGACTGCGGTTTTGTCGAATGCGCAATTGCTCTGGTAAGTCAGTACATCAGGGGCGTATGAGCTCAGTTCAATGTGTGCGGAGGTGTCTGCCGGTGTCTTGGAGTCGGTGACAAAATCACTGAATTTTCTGTCGACCACCGCCACGGAAGCTGGATCAATGACTCTAAGCATATCACTCTCCTGATTTGGGGTCTCGACCGGAATTATCTCATCTACAAACCAGGCATTACCTAGGCGTTCTTCATTAAGCATCGGTACGACTTCCCCATCCTGTTCGACAATGATGTATTTGGTATTGAGCATATTTAGAGCATTCATGTTCATCTGTGTGAGGTGCTCGTCTATCAGATCTTGATACCTGCGAAGTTTGGCTGCATGATATCCTCCTATTGATTTCAGATAATATGAGGTGCGGGACTCGTTGAAAGTATTGGTAGTGAGGTTTAATACCCTGAAGTGTGGATCGGTGTCCTTGAGTATCTCCTCTTCGTATGCATATTTCTGGAAATAAGAATCGTTCTCCTTCCGTGTAACGAAATGATTTTCATTGAAGTATCTTCTGTTGACCGGCCACATATCGGCAATAAACAGCGCTCCAAGTAAGAGGACGAAGAGTGCAGGTTTGATTTTCTGCTTTGCAAAAAGCAGAATCAGAAGCGCAGCAAGCAGAATAAATGCGAAAGACCTGAAGGAATCACTGCGGAACATCGCAGCCCTCTGATCAATGATTGCTTCAATAAACCATGCAGGAAATTGTGCAGTTATATAGGCATCTCCGGACGAGGTAAAACTGAAAATAAGTCCGCCGAAAAGTGCAAAGAAAAGAGATATACCTCCGGTGATGCCAAGTGCAATCAAAAGTGACCTCTTGAGTCTCCTGGCATCAATTCTTCTTTCAAATATCTCCTTCAGTGCAAGAAATCCGAGCAAAGGCATAGCTATCTGGGCTACCACAAGTATCGAGGATACCGCCCTGAATTTACTGTAGAAGGGGAAATAATTGAAAAACAGTCTGGAAAACCACTCAAAATTGTGGCCCCAAGAGAGAAACACAGAGAAGAGAGTTGCAATCAGCAATCCCCACTTGTAAGGGCCCTTGACAATGCAGAGTCCAAGTACAAAAAGCATACAGACTATGGCTCCTACATAGACAGGTCCTGCCGTAAAAGGTTGCTCACCCCAATAGGTTGGAGCAGCTGAGGTGTAATATTTTACCGCTTGAGGATCGACTCTGTTGGATTTGAGAGCCTCCGCAAAACGCGAGTCAGTGCCGATATTCGAAGCCGAGGCTCCTCCCTTGAAGTTGGGTATCAGCAGGGTAAAAGTCTCGCCAATACCGTAACTCCACTGGGTAGCATATTCAAAGCTAAGTCCCGAGTCGTTACTTAAGGTTGCTTCATCTTCCTCCCTTACAATCTCAGAGTGACCTCCACGCATAGTCTCCTTCATATATTCAGAATTGGACTTATAGTTGCCGTAACCTGTGCCGGCACCGATAAGTACTGAGAGTGCAAATAGAGATATGGCTATTGCCATATCCTTTAAGCGTTTTTCTTTGATATGTTGCCATATCTCCCCTATAGCAAGCACACCTATCATCATGAAGATATAATATGACATCTGGGGATGAGCATATAGACCAAATGCAGTAAAGAGCATTGTCAAGCAAACACCCCATAGATATTTCTTTTGGAAAATCAGATAAAATCCCGCTATCACCGGAGCCATTAGTCCGAGCGTCAGGGCCTTTGTCTCGTGTCCGGCCACTATGATGATAAAGAAGTAGGATGAGAGTGTAATTGCTATTGATCCCACTATTGAGAGCCATTTATTGACATCAAAAGAACGTATGAGTATATAAAATCCTACGAAATATCCAATTATTATTGCAAGTATTGAGCCGAAAAAAAAGTGCGATAGTCTGTAAAGGAAAGTCCAAACCTTGAACATCAATCCAACAAAACCGTTCTGCGGAGGGATATGCGTTATCTGATAAGCCGGCATACCCGAAAACATGGAGCCGGTCCATTTTGAAACATGACCGGTATTTTCAAAATATTCCTGTACCTCATGCGACATTCCCTTCCACTGGTAAATATCGCCCTGCCGAAGCACCTTACCTGAAAGGACAGGGTAACAATACACCACTGCTAGAAGTATAAAAACAGCAGCTGCAACCAGATAGGGCAGCATTTTTTTCAATTTCCCGATAATGTTCTTCATAATGATATATGTTACAGATTTGTAATTACCCTGATTGCAGCAGGAATTACTTCCACACGGATTGGACTCAAGCCGACAGCCTCACCGTCAACCTCTACGAACGACTCCGGTTCAGCTGAAACTTCAATCAGGCATGCTTTGGTGTGAATGACCTCTTTTACATCATAGATCTTGCCAGTAAATAGGGTAGGAATCTTGCGCAGAATCTTCGATTTAGGGATGTTTTTGATGACTGTCAGATCAATCGGGCCATCATCAAATAGAGCATTGGGGGTCTGTATCATACCTCCGCCTGAATATTTTCCTATACCCATCGCGACAGAAAAAACATCGCCCTCATAGAATAGATTACCGTCAGTTATGATGCGGAAATAGCGCGAATCGTATCCCATAAACCCCTTTAGAAGGCACTTGAGATAAAGAGCATCACTTGTTGCCTTGCCCTCCTTTTTTTCCAGATCAAAATTGTGGCATACCTGAGCATCGAATCCCAATCCTCCTATATTGACCATATATGATGTAAAAGGAGCACCGTCCATAACGGAGTCAACTTTTGCCACATCTTGAACCACGCTCTTGCCTCTGGCAATAACATCCGTAACATCATCATACCCCTTCGGAATCTCATGCAAACGAGCCCAGTCATTACCCGAGCCGACTGGAATTATTGCCAGAGTTACCTTATTTGAAGGTACTTTGCTTTGTGTCATAATACCGGAAAGCACTTCGTGCAATGCCCCATCGCCACCAACCACGATAATCTGCCTGAAACCCTCCTTCAGGGCCTCTGTAGCGATTTCTCGGGCATGAAAACGGTATTTTGTAAAAGAAACCGAGTATGAGATGCCTCTCGCTTCAAGGCGGTCTGCTATTTCAGTCCATTCCTGACCCGCTTTACCACCGCCTGACATACTGCTTACTATCACTTTCCAGGAGTCTGCCATACTTGCTCAAGAATCATTTTCGGACAAAATTAACATAAATACCTTTCCTAAGAAAAAGAATTTGTAAATTTGTTTTTTATTTGGACCTAATTCATAGCATATATGGGAAAAATCATTGCAATAGCCAATCAGAAAGGAGGAGTGGGAAAAACCACAACAGCTATTAACCTAGCGGCTTCGATGGCAGTGCTGGAGAGGAAAACCCTGCTGATCGACGCAGATCCTCAGGCCAACACCACATCCGGACTCAATTTCAACCCCGATTCCGACTCAGGCAATACCCTCTACGAGGTTCTCATCGGACAAAAGGATATTGAGCAGACCATTATGCCTACTGAGTTGGATTATCTCGACATCATCACCTCCCATATCAATCTTGTGGGTGCTGAGATAGAAATGCTCAATGTCGACAACCGGGAGTCGGTGCTAAAAAACGCACTTTCAAAGGTTCGCGACCGCTACGAATACATCATTCTGGATTGCGCTCCATCACTGGGACTAATCACTGTAAACGCACTTACGGCAGCCGACTCGGTAATAATACCCGTACAACCGGAGTTTTTTGCTCTCGAGGGACTAGGCAAGCTGCTCAATACCATTAAACTTGTCCAGAATCGCCTCAATCCGGCTCTAAACATCGAGGGATTTCTCTTTACCATGTTCGACAGCCGACTACGTCTACACAACCAAGTAGTGGAAGAGGTCAAGACTCATTTCAAAGAAATGGTCTTCAGCACGATTATTGTTAGGAACATTCGGTTGAGTGAAGCTCCTTCGTTCGGCAAGCCTGCCATCCTCTATGATGTCGGCTCACCCGGAGCATCTAACTACCTGGAGCTAGCCAAAGAAATAATAAAAAAGAACCAGTCATGGCAAAAAGAGAAGCATTAGGGAGAGGACTCGGAACTCTTCTGGGAGATGCCGGCGAGATCCGTCAACATACTGAATACAGGCCCGCACCTTCTTCCGAAAGGAGCAATCCTGCATCCATCTGCGAGGTGCCTCTGAGCCAGATTGTACCTAACCCGGCTCAGCCGCGCCTCTCGTTTGACGAAGAGGGGCTATTGGAGCTTGCAGACTCAATTCGCACTCTCGGTATCATTCAACCCCTTACCTTGCGCAAGATCGGACCTTCGCAATATCAGATCATCAGTGGCGAGAGACGTTTTAGAGCTGCCAAATTGGCTCGCCTTCAGACAATCCCCGCCTATATCCGTGAGGCAGACGACACCCTAATGTTGGAGATGGCCATCGTGGAGAACATCCAGAGAGAGGATCTCGATGCAATTGAGACAGCACTCGGATTTCAGCGTCTGATGGAAGAATGCAACCTTACCCAGGAGGAGATGTCCTTGAGAATTGGAAAAAAGAGGGCTACAGTGGCCAATTATCTCCGCCTACTCAAACTACCGGTAGAGATCCAGAAGGCCGTAAAGACCGGCAAAATCAGTATGGGCCACGCCAAAGCATTGCTTTCGCTTGACAACCACGCACTACAGACGGAACTATGTGAACTCACCATACGCAAGGACCTCAACGTACGCCAACTTGAGGAGAAAGTCCGACAGAGCAACACTCCCGCGCCCGTGCGGGAAAGCAACCAAGAACAGGACAATTATCCTGAAAGTTACTATCGCCTCGCCGACATTGTCGGCAAATATTTTGACAGGGGTGTCTCCTTTAAACGCACCGGCAGCGGAGGCGGTACAATGACTGTCCGTTTCAAGAACGATAACGAGCTCGATGCCTTTCTCAAGGCAATCGAAGATAACCAGTTATAGAATTGCATAGTGAAGAGATATCTTTCCGTCATACTTTTGCTCATAGTTTTCTATTTTAGCGCTGAGGCACAGTTTCAACGCTCAGGCAATGTTACTATGGGCAAAATGGGAGGACCTCCGGGTGCCAATATGCAGACAGGCTCCCAGGTCAACCCCGAAAGCGATGTCAAGGCTGACACCACCGCCGGTTTCTCAATGAAGGCACTCATTCGCGGTTATATGGGCAGGGATACACTCAAGCCCGGTTATATGCTTCTGGGCACGGCCATTTTGCCTGGTGCCGGTCAGATTTACAATAAGCAATGGTGGAAAGTCCCTATCATATACGGAGGCTTAGGTGCCGGAGTCTACACGGGAATATCAAACAATATAAAATACCGGCAGACCGGTGACGAAAAATACAAGCTCTACCGCAATCTCGGGTACATAGGTGCAGGCCTTACCTACTGGGGTGCGCTTCTGGACGCAACTATCTCATACAAGACCGAGGTCAGAGTGCCTGTCGCCGCAAAATCCACCATTTACTCGGCCCTTCTGCCCGGCCTGGGACAAGCCTATAACGGTGATTACTGGAAGATACCGATCTGGTGGACCGGATTTGTGGCCTGCGGTTACTTTTTCCATCAGAACGACATACAGTACAAGCGCTTTAGGTATATCTGCAAGGTGGACCAAGACCCAAATAGCGGCTACATAGGCCATATTACATCCGGCCAGGCCGAATGGTACAGAGACACCTACAGACGATTCCGCGACTATTCGGTTGTGGCATTCGTGCTTGTATACGCACTCAATATAATAGATGCCAACGTATTCGCACATATGGCAGATTTTGATGTTAGCGACAATCTTGCCACACTTCAATTTGAGCCGGCTGTAATAGAGCCACTCACCCCCTATTATTCTCCAACCTACGGTCCGATGCCTTCATTCGGACTTCAAATGACCCTCAATTTCTAGTGATATGAAAGCAAGACCTTTAATTTCAACCGTAATTCTCATCCTTGCCATGTTATGTTCCCTGCCTGATGCAGGAGCACAGATCAGATCCAGAAAAAAGATCATAGAGGATCTTACACGCAGACTGGATTCGCTCCAGAATGCCTACGATTCCCTCGCTTACGAATATAATCTGCTTGCTGAGCCTGTTTCGGGAGATGTGGAAGAAGGGATTGCCATGGAGGAGGTATTCAAACCGGAAACTTATACACCTGAAAGCATCGACTCTCTTCGCAGTGTGTGGTACTTACACAAGCAAGCCGAAGCATTCAACCCGGATTTCGAAATGCTTGAAAGGGATACTCTCAAGTCTGCCATTCCCGATTCCGTCTATATAGAAAGGCTGAACAGATTGAACTCATTTATCCCAATCCAGTTCAACCACTATGTTAGAAACAACATCATCCTTTATACGGAAAAGATGCCTAAGGTTACCGCCAACATCATATCTCTTTCAGCTTATTACCTCCCTATAATAGAGGGAATATTCGATATGTACGACCTCCCCAAGGAACTCAAGGCTATGGCAATGATAGAATCTGCATTTAACCCTAAAGCCGTTTCGAGGGCTAGAGCGAGGGGAATGTGGCAATTCATGCATTACACCGCGAGACTATATGACCTTGATATGACATCATTTGTCGATGAAAGATACGATCCTTACAAATCATGCCATGCCGCGGCAAAATACCTCAAGGATTCGTACAACATTTTCGGAGACTGGTCTCTTGCAATCGCCTCATATAACTGTGGAGCAGGCAATGTACTGAAGGCCATTCGCCGGTCAGGCGGAAAAACCGACTTCTGGGAGATTTACAATTATCTTCCCAGAGAAACACGTGGCTATGTGCCCATTTTCTTTGCAGCTCTATATACTTTGAAATACTATCCCGAACACGGGATAGTACCCCAACAATCTTCACTCCCGGCCCATGTTGACACGATTCATGTCAACAAGATGCTTCATTTCCAACAAATTTCCGATGTTATAGGTATACCGATGGAAGAACTCCGTCAGATTAACCCACAATATCTCCACGATATTATTCCCGGAAAGGAAAAAACCTATATCCTCAGACTTCCGCACAACTACACCATGCAATTCGTCAACAATGAAGAGTCGATCTATTCCCACAAGGATACACTTTTCTTCAGCGATATTGCTATTAAAAAGGTCAAAGAGAAAGGCGGTACTGAGGGCAGCATGACCACGCACACCGTAAAATCGGGAGAGACATTGGGGAGTATCGCAAGGAAATATCGCACAACTGTCTCCAACATCAAGAGATGGAACAACCTCAGGAGCGACATTATTCGTGTAGGACAGAAACTCCGTATAGGAGGCAGCGCTTCATCCTCCGGATCAGGCTCATCAACGAAAACCACAGGCAGCAGTACTACAACAACCTCTGCGAAAGATGGATATATCACCTATACCGTCAAGAAAAATGATACTCTTTCCGGTATTGCGGGCAAATTCTCCGGAGTGACCCTCAGCTCACTGCTCAAGCTTAACGGATTTACTCAATCCACCAAGATCTATCCCGGGATGGTAATCAAGATAAAGAAGGCACAATAACTCTTCGAGTATTTGAGCCATAAATCTGCAAACCCGGCGGGAGACCATTTCACAAGGAAATACCAGCTCCAACCCTTGCCGTAGTAATTCTCCACTGATAAAGATTGCGGCACTCCCCTTTCGTATATATAGACTCTCGACTTCCAATCTTCGGTATTGTAATATGTGCCCCTTGCGCAAATATCCCATTTTCGGTCTGCAGTCCGAAATCCAAGTTCACCATATGTGGCATAGCCCTTCAGGCCTCCTTCAATCCGAGCTGATAGAGACCAGCACCGGGAAAGTACGGCTTTTGCATGGAATCGCCCTTTTACAGTAGACACTGACTCGCTTTTGTGCCGCCAATCAAACCGCATCTGGAGCTGTGAGCCGCTTTGAAATTCCTTAAGAATATCCAGTCGTGCTCTGGAATCCCACGATGGTCCATCAATCCTGTATCTCGACCAGGGATAGGCGCTGTATTCCGCCGAGAGATGCACCGTCCACCCTCTGAAGGGAATATATTTGACACTGGCAGTAGCTCCGTACTGATTGGAGCAATAGGAGAGAGTGGAGTATGCGGCAGCGTGTGTAGCGGTATAGCCCTTGCTGTAAGCGCGTACCATCAGAGCCATCTCCAGCGTGTAATCCGGATTCCAGGAGAGTCCGCAGAGCAGTGCCGCTGCCGGACGGAAATCCACGGCTGCCTCTGCAAAAAAACGGAAACTGCTCCAGGAAGTGTAGAGGTCAAGTGCCAGATTGCCCCATATACCATCATACATTTGGTATCTATTGTACTCCAATACACGACGGGCGTTGCACTTATCATAGCCGTAGCAAAGAGCGGTCACCCCCAGTTGAAGACGGTTATAATCGTAAGAAAAGTGTCCTCCGAAGAGATATTCGTGCATACTATTTCGTGTAGCACGTTCCGCTTCCGTAATATGCACTCCGCCGGTGATTATCGAGGTGTAGCAACTATCCCCCACAACACGCGCATCAACTCCATTGTAGGAGGCGAAGAGCGAACATTCCATCCCTTGTGAGCCGAAAGTCACTCCTGCTCCCCGCAGGAAATTTGACTCATCTGTCGAAGTATAGGGAGTAATGGCACTCCCGCGTTTGCTGAGAGATGAGGGTGTCCCGAAAAATGAGACCGGAAATGCCTTCCACAATGCAAGCCCCTGTCCAAACCTTGCCACATAATCTCCAAGCACCACTTTACGGAATCTTATCTTTTTCTTATTAAGAGGTAATTCTCGCGGACTCCATGCAAGATGTAGAGAGGTAAAATCGGGATGATAGTAACTTGTGAGTTTTTCTCCCGCATCGCTGTCGAGAGTCAGACCGGCACTAATGCGTCTGCCATATTCCATTTTATATTTTGATGTTAGCGAAATACCCTCAGACTTCATTTTTTTTCGGACTTTGGTCGAAAAACGATGGCTGTAACTCTCCTCCGCAAAGGGAGATGCAATGGCCTGTAGTGAGGTAAACCTGAAGAAATGTCTCACCAACTCTATAGCTTCGGGACCAAAACCGTCCACCAGTGATAGTTCAGAAAGTGAAAGAATATCGCCATACTCCTTACGGTAATCCAGAATGCTCTCAATCTGGAACGTGGTAAGCAAACCACACTCCTCCATCTGCCTTCTGGTAAGCAGATTTATCTCAAGCGGCGAAGAAAGCATCTCCTCATAACTTAGCTGGAGTTCAAGAGCAGCCTCCTCCCCACCTGAAGAGGCCATATCCTCAATTATCGAAAGAAGTTGATGTGGCAACTGATTCTGTGCCGCACAGCATAATGTTGTACAAAAAAAGATTGCCAACGCTATGGCGATGGCAATCGGAGTTCTTTCCAACCCCACAATCTCTCGCCTCATAACCGGAAAAATTAAATACTATGAAAATCAAAAATGCATAGTCAATTTGTTTTAAACTTGAACTTGATTTCAGCCAATTCATTGTTGGCTTTGGCTATCTTGGATGCAAGATCCGCTTTGAAAGCCTTTACTTTATCCATCAATACATCATCGGAGAGCGCCAGCATCTGCACTGCAAGAATGGCGGCGTTCCTTGCTCCGTCAAGAGCAACAGTGGCCACCGGAATGCCTGAAGGCATTTGAAGAATAGAAAGTACCGAGTCCCAACCGTCAATGGAATTGGATGACTTGATCGGGACACCGATGACAGGCAGAGGAGTGTATGCGGCAATTACACCCGGCAGATGAGCTGCTCCACCTGCACCGGCAATGATTACCTTGACTCCCCGTACGACAGCTCCTTCTGCAAACTCCATTACCTTATGGGGAACTCTATGTGCCGAAAGGGCATTAATCTCAAAAGGAATCTCCATCATATCAAGAAATTCCGCAGCCTGTTTCATCACAGGCATATCGGATGTACTCCCCATTATAATACTTACTAGCGGTCTCATATTGTCTCATTTTGTATAATGTCCCAAAAATAATGATTAAATTTGCCTCTGCAAAAAATATTTCACAGATGGAAAGAATCAAACTTCACGACAAATATTTTGTACCATACATTCGCTACGAAGAAATTTCCAAAGCAATTGACGTAGTAGCTGAAAAATTAAACAATGACTTCCGCGGATGTAAAACGCCGCCAATCCTGCTCTGTGTGCTCAACGGATCAATAATGTTTACCGGTGAACTTATGAAAAGGATTACATTTCCCTGTGAGATTACCAGCATCCGATTGGCTTCCTACGAAGGCACTCTCTCTTCGGGCAAAACAAAGACAATACTCGGTCTTACCGCCGATATAAGAGGAAGGGACCTTATCATCGTGGAAGACATAGTCGATACCGGAACCACCATTTGCGACATTCATAAAACACTCACTATTGCCGGAGCAAACGACATTAAAATCTGCACGCTTCTGCTCAAGCCGGAGGTTTACAACAATTCTCTGGTTCTTGACTACGTAGCAATTGAGGTTGAAAACCGTTTTTTAGTGGGCTTCGGTCTGGATTATAACCAACTGGGACGCAACTGCAAGGACATCTATATTCTTGACAAATCATCTTGACAACACTATATAAGATACATATATTATGAAACACTTTATCATTTTTGGTCCGCCGGGTGCAGGGAAAGGTACTCAAGCCAAGCTGATGGTTAAGAAATATAATTTGAGACACATATCCACCGGAGACCTTCTACGTGCTGAAATTAAAGCCGGCACCAAACTCGGAAAGATAGCCAAAGCACTTATTGATGACGGCAACTTGGTCCCAGATGAGATAGTTCTAAGAATGGTCAGTAATGAGATTGTCCAGAATCCGGATGTATCAGGTTTTGTATTTGACGGATTTCCTCGCACTACCACACAGGCATCTTCCTTCGACTACCATCTTAAGAGTCTTGGAATGGATGTAAACGGTGTGATCTCAATAATCATCAGTGATGATACGGTAAGAGATAGAATTCACCATCGTGCACTGATTGAAGATCGCAAGGATGACATGAATGATGAGATAATCCAGAACCGCATAGTCACTTACCATTCCAAGACCGAGCCTTTAATCGACTATTACAAGAAACAGGGAAAATACCACGAAATTGACGGTGAGGGTACGATTGAAGAAATTTTTGACAAGATATCTCTCCTGATTGAAATGCTTTAACGATAGCATAATGAGAAATCAAAGTTCCAATTTCATAGATTATGTCCGCATCTTTTGCAAATCGGGTAACGGAGGCAAAGGTTCCACGCATCTACGTAGGGAAAAATATATACCCAAAGGCGGACCTGACGGAGGTGACGGAGGGCGGGGCGGACATATTATATTGAGGGGCGACAAGCAACTCTGGACTCTGATTCATCTCAAATACCGAAAACACATCAAAGCTGAAAACGGCGGTGACGGTAGTGGACAACTACGCACGGGAGCCGATGGCAAGGACATTATACTCAAAGTTCCCTTGGGTACGGTGGCTAAAGATGGCGAGACGGGCGAAGTTCTCTTTG